>Ga0307513_10003315_pt1 | contig 21917 bp, 18 predicted proteins | sample 15_EM_MG_FD_202174 | JGI IMG/M metagenome (GOLD analysis project Ga0307513, IMG submission 202174) | Populus trichocarpa ectomycorrhiza microbial communities from riparian zone in the Pacific Northwest, United States - 15_EM | ecosystem: Host-associated > Plants > Roots > Unclassified | place... | reverse complement strand
TTTACTATCCTTGAATTGAAGCGGCGGGACCATATATTGGTCTCTGAATGGCGCCAGAGTCGTCCCAACAATAAGCTGACGAAACAAGTCACGCATATGCAAAAGATCACATAGGTGCCAAGAACTTAGATGGCCATGCGTTAAATGTGTTCTCGTTTCCATTTTTTTATGAAAGAAACAACTTGTTACAAGAAAATGGATGCCAAGGAACAGAAGATCAAGGTTATACAACGATTGGCTAAAAAGAGCAGCTTAATAGTCATGAAAAAGCAAATGAACAGGTAGGATCCGAGTCACCAGCTAACATTTTGTCCCCGTGTTTTGATTTATGAGAGGCTAGCTATATCACCAAGTCTATTTTTTGACGATAAATTTTCAGTTAAAACTTGAAACTATGATAAAGGATCTACTAAACTGTGGAGCAAGGTAACTATATATAAAAGGCTGACCAAACAGAAACAAGGATGAAGAAGCAGAAGAGGTCAAAGCTGATATAGGGATTAAAGATTTATAAGCCGTCGCTGTTTGTCTGGCCCCCTGCATCAGATGATGGGGTAATTAGACTCATTGTCAAGATCTTAGCGCCTTTAACTTGTACTATATTGGAATGGATTCGTGCCTTTTTTTTATACCAATTATAACTTGAAATCCATTGTATAACTTCGAAGTTTTCACTGACTAAGAAGTTAATATATTTTTTTTCTGAGCATATAGGATTATATATTTTGACATAGATACCATCAGTGAAATGCTACATGGGCACGACTCCATCGAATCGAAGCCATGTGAGCAGGGAGACAGGCACTAGCTAGGGGCACTAAGTTTAATTGACTATGAAATAGAAATAGGTTTTGAGGTCGCCATGTCCTCAAAATACAAGCACTTGCTGGCAACTTAACATGAGGGCAATTAATCTCTCGGCAGAAGGACACCATGCATGTGTACTAAACAATAGAACACGGCAACCACACGGCAAGGGTGTCCTTAAAGAAAAACACAAACCCCACCACTCCTTTAATCTCTCCTCCCTCACTCCCCATAACCATGGATCAGCGGGACCACCAAAGATCTGCACCAGAATTCCACAAATGTTTCTCTCTAGCCTCTGCTGTCCTATCTCCACTCACATATATATATTTATCACATCTGTAACTTCAGAGAGCCCTCTACCGTTCAAGTTACGATTCATGTCGTTCCAAACATCTAAACGAGGCAGAAGGTGTAAAACGAAATGCTACTAATGGATTTAACAAGTTACTAGAAAGCACTGTTCTGAAACCAGCCCACGTAGGTCATCCCGGTGGCCTGGTTTAACAAGTTCCAGACCACGAATCACTTAAGTCACTTAAAAAACAAGTTATTTTAGTTAAAAATAAAATAATACGATATTCTGTTATTTTGGACACACAGGAGTATGATCTTAACTATGCTAGAAAGCACATAAGAAAGTTCCTTTTTTATTATTTTTCTTGAGAACTCGGATCCATTTTTTTATACAGTATAGATAAGTCTCAGACAATCATAGCTAACTTAATAAGATTATCATTCTTATTTGAAACAGAACTCATGAACTTAATTGATAGCTCATAGAAATGGAAGAGAGCGATTTTTGCACATTTCATCAGAAATAGGATTTTAACTGTGATTTTACTAGTTATTATCCCATCTCCAACCAATAAGTCAAACCTAAGCAGAAAAGCCATATCCCAGATTTTTTGTCTTGTTCAAATGATGAATCATTACCTTAAAACTGTAGTGTCTAACAAGGACGTACTGCACTTTAATGCATGAATAATATTTTCATGACATAAATTATTTTGCATTTCCATTCTTCGAATTAAATGATGATCGACGAAATCAAATTAAGAAATGAATTGCAATGAAGAAAAATCGTGGAGTAGGGTTTTTTTTTTATTTTAAAAAAATCCCAGGTCTTGAAGTTAATAATGAAAGGAAGGAACTGCCTCAGTTTTTAATTGAAAATCAGACTTATGGTACAGGCAATGTCATGATCATGGCACAAATCAAATGACTTCTATAAAGACCCCATGAGGCCAGATTGAAAAGAACAAATCAATGGAAGTTCAGAAATCCAGAAATGCTATTTTACAGCTGCCTATATGACAATAGCTTGATAGCAACAATTTACCAATTTTTTAAGAAAAAAACATCAATTAAGAAACAGTTGTCGTGCATCAATAATTTTGAAGGTATCCTTGCATGGTTTATTGTTTCAAGATAGAGAAATAAGGTTTTTTAATAGCGGTAACTAAGATTCATTATTCAATCTCAAGTGTCATCTTAACCTTTATATATATACATGTGTCATGCGTAGTAAATGAATTTCAAATATAGTTATCGAAGGAGTTACTTGGAATATTTTAGGATGAATTATTTTTTAGAATCCCCCTACATCATTTATGGTGAATTCAATGACCTCCACTTCAAGAACACGTAGGCTTTTTCTTGGACAAATCTTTCTCTAGGAAAATATCAACTCTTCTAGAATAAATGTTTGCACAAAGTCCCCTGTGGGTGTGCCGAAGATCAAGTCAGTACCATGTATTTTTATGTAGCAAAAGACATTAATGAAAGTATTAATGAGTTTTTATGAAGATAGAGAAGAGGAAGGGGAATTAAGAAGATGTAGAATTAAGGAAGAAGAAGCAGAGAATGTGTTTTTGTCTCAGAGTATAAGGTTTCGAACCCCTTTCTGTATATTTCACTCCTCTTTTATATTACCTGGCTTGACCTACTTCATACAACGTAGGAGGGATAGAGATGTAATCTCATAATAGTAAAATAATATTATTCTATTGCTTGTACCATCATATCTAATTAATATAAGCATAGGTTGTTTGTTCATATTTAATAGGATGTGATGGGTATCATAATTACTAACCCAAACCTAGAGTATGAGAGGCTCAATGTGGAGATATATTTTAGCCATGCACTCAACCTGAGGAGCGTTAGGTTCAATATTCACACACTTTTCCAGTATGAGTTGGGTTCAGCTTGTGACTGTATTCGAGAATGGTCGGGGACGAACGCGTCATAGCCCAACGTGGAGTTGGGTGCTGTTGGGTCCCTAACCCAACAGGGTCCTGGGCGCCGACGCATGCATGACCCAATGTGGAGTTGGGTTGGGCACCAAAAAAGACATAGCCTCATTTTGGGTTGTGACTTCGTGCGATGGCTTTTTAAATGGACTTGGTTTATAGAAATCATGACCCATCAGTTATTAAACCTGATATGGGATCAACTCGATACAACACTTGAAATACAGGTTAGTATGTTGATCATATCAATTAAAAAAATTAAAAATAAATCAAAACAATGTGTTATGTTATGTGATAGTTCATTGAATCAATTAGATTAAACTAAATCAATCATAGATTATATTTTTTTTATATCTAGTCAGCACGGGGTTTAATAAGAACTTTACTTTCGATCATAATTATTATTCAAAAGAAAAAGCCTGGTGCAGTTGTGATTACACGTGTCTTGCCAATATCTGCGCAGCTCACATCATCTAAGATCCATCATGCAACGGGCCGTAAATAGATACAATCGGGGGCTGCCTTGAGCAGTCACTCTTTAGGTAGTGACTAATGGGAGGTGTAAATGACCATGTTTCTTAGCTAAAATGTTCAAACAAGTTGGTTTGTTTACATGGAAAGGAAAACCTTATCGTGACTCAGTCGAGTATGGTTACTAATTTTATTTTTTTTCTTAATCTTTGAATTTGAGAGTGAGTTTTCAATGATTCCAACCACTTAAAAAATTAATTTAAATATCAATATATAGGTTTTATCCGATGAGAAGGTTTCAATGATGATTGTTTCAAACCTTAATATTTCTTGAAAAAAATATCAAAATCGAGAAAGAAAGATATTAACTACTTTGATTTTATATTTTTTGACCATGTTTTGAGTTTTTTAGGTTTATAAATTGATTTTTTAGTGTTTATTAGGTTTTTGTAGGTAAAAATGGGTTTTAAAGTGAGGTTTTAAAGAAAAAAATTGTAATAGCCAAAATTTAAGTTGATATATGACGTGTGCGTATGTTTTTTTTAAAAAAAACAAATGGTTTTGTTTAAATAAAAGAAGGGCGAATTAGTAATTGCTCATATATCCAAGCGGTTAAAGTGATAAACTTCAAGTGTGTTCGTCTCCCCATGGTTGAATCTTGATGTCCATGTTTGCCCAATTTTCTTTCTTTTCATTCTCTTTTTAAAAAAATTATTTGTTCTTTTTTTTCTTCAATGTTTATTCTTTTTCCACGTGGACCACTTTTCAAGTTCTTTTTTGTTATAGTTTTTTAAAAATGTCTAAGAATATTATATTGTAATAAAATAAGATTTATAACTATTAAAAAATCTTTAGGCTTGAAATTTTTATCATATAATTAAAATAAAATAAAAATTACTAAATCTGTTAATTCAAGTTAATATAAATATTTTTTTAATATATTATTAAATAAAAAATTGTTTCAAAGCATACAACATGATACAAAGATTTTTCAAGTTTGATTTGCTATATTTGATTTAATAACAATACTAAAAATTATCATAAAATTTCTAACCTAAAATTAAATTTTTATATTAAAAAAAATACACAGGTAGTGTAGAAAGTAGAAAATCTTTGAGAGTGTGGTAACGGTTGCGATTTAAAATATTTTTTGCTAGAAAATACATCAAAATAATAATTTAAAAAAAATATATTAATTTTAACATCAACAATCAAAACGATCTAAAAACATAAAAAAATTAATGTTAAATTAAAAAAATTAAAACTTTTAAGAAACATATTTCATTTTCAAATATCCCATATGGATATTATTCACGCAGTCCAAATAAGAACGAATCTGGTCTATTTGGGACTGTGGTTACGGTTATTTTTCAAAGTGTTTTTCGTGCCGAAATGCATCAAAATGATATTTTTTATTTTTTAAAAATTATTTTTGAGATCAGCACATCAAAAAGATTCAAAATATATAAAAAAAATTAATTTTTAACAAAAAAAAAAATAAATTTTAAAAATATGAGTTTGCTCGCGTTTTCAGGCTCGAACATCTGAATTCAAACTTGTCGACAGAACGCAACTTCACAGCAAAAAAATAAATTATTACAGGCAGACGTGCATTCCTGCTATTAAAGTCCTTGGGCCTGACATATATATGAGGCTAAGAAACAAGTCAGCCCCACAAAAAATCCTTTAAAGAAAAACACTCATTTTTTGAGGTCCACATCCACCCACCACTCTGCTGGCCTCTTCCCTTCCAGAAATTCTATTCACAACTTTTCCTTCCTTCCTCATCACTTGCCATGATGTGCCCACAAGCCCAACAGCCGGACGCTTTGCTTCGCATTTCTGGGATTTATTCCGTACTCCAATACCCTCCGAGTATACCCTGCACCCATCATGGTGGGACCCGACCCGAGCAAAGTTATTGATAAAGTTCTTATGTCTTCATGGGGTCCACAGTACCTACCAGGAGAATTGACTAAAATGTCTCATGCAATCTGGGCCCATTACCCGCATTACATGTGAATCATACATCAGTGGCGGGGCCCACTGGATTCGGCCTCGTGAAAGCTTCGGGCCTATCCAGATTCTCCGTACAAAATGCAATGCATCCACGAATTATAGGTGCAAGGAATTCTTGAGAGTCCATGTATAAATTTTAAGATTCTCGGGAGTGATTTTATGCATATCTGTTAGTTATTTATTGGATTTATTTTAAAAAAAAAAAATAGATATACTTATAAGAAAAAAATATTTTTATTATTTTTGATGGGTTATAAATCGAGGATGTAACTAATAACTAATTATTCTCTGATCAATGTAAACTTTTTATTTTTTCGTTGAGAGTCGACATGCTCAAAATATGCTCAAAATATGCTTAGATTCCAAGTTTATTCGAATCCATCAAGAAAGAATAGATATACAACCATGCCACGAGTAACCAGCTATGCATAATTTCAGGAGTGTGCATAGGTTAGTTTGATTTAGTTTAGATGAAAAAAAATTTAACTAAACTGAGTTTTTTTAAAAAAAAAATGAGCCGGACTCAACAATTTAAAATGAACGGTTTGGTTTGGTTTTTCATTTAAAATAATTGAATTAATATATGGGTTTTTCAGTTGGAAATTTTGAATTCTTTTATAGGTTTTGATATAATAGACTTGGGTTTTTTTTATGTATCAAGTTAGTTTTTTTAGTTAATTTTATGTTGGTTCTTTTTTTTTTATTACCCCTACAAGTGTCTAAAATTCAAATGGTGAATCTAACAGTTGGTGGCATATAATGTGTTTGTCTTGTTTTTTAAAATATTTTTATTTTAAAATATATTAAAATAATATATATTTTTTTAATTTTTAAAAATTTATTTTTGATATCAATGTATCAAAACAATTTAAAAACATAAAAAAAAAATCAAATATTTCAAAAAAAAAACATAGTTAGACAACTATCATTCAAGTTCTACCTTTGGGTTTTGTGTGATTTCCGCTGGTTGGACATAAGTAGCTCCAGCTTTCATACATTTACAACTTCATTGGCAGGAATTTGCTCCCATTATAGAAGGTGAGGTGAAGAAATCATAAAAGGGTACGAAAAGCAAAAGATAATACATGCGGATAGGTTCAATAGGAAAGCACCTATCTGGGATCAAACAAGATAAACGGCACAGCCATTAAATGCAGCAAGGGCCTCGTATATGCACCTCCGAAAAGCAACCTGGGGTCAACTGCTTAAGGGTACTGTATCCAAGTTTTGGAATTGTGCCATTAAAGCACAGCAATGCCAATCTGTGACTGTGTTCACAGCCGACTCAGGAACCTTCTTTCAACTAATTCAAGCAACTCAACGAGAGGGAAGTCATCAAAAAAGCAGCAGGTTTGAGAGAGAAATATATATCGGCGCAAGACGCACATCTAAATTTCCCTTGAAAGAGCTTGTCATTCTTAAGCACTTGGCAACAGGTCACGAGACAATGGTTTCCTAGCTATGCAGCAACCTAATCCATAAGCAGAAAGGATTGTCATGTGGTCGGACCTATTTGGACATGCGGGCATCCATATTCCTGATAGTTTTTCAATATTTAGATGGAAAGACCAAAAATTTGCATTGATTTGAAATTAAACCTAGAAGGAAGATCACAGCCAGAACTCCTCCTCGATGGTCTTGAGAAACACATGGGAACGACAGGAGCAGTGAGGTTCACATTTTAGACCGAAGAAAAGGGTGGTGGGACACAAAATAGGCCGAGAATAATGAAATGTTATAATCTTCTCAACAGAAAGAATAGCCTTGAAACACAAATAAAACCATCTTCGAAAAGACTGCCCAAAACTACTTGTGAAATTCGGCTTAACTGTCAAGGAATCAGATGAGATGGCAACAACCAGAGACACATGGAAGAGAAGCACACGTACCAGCAAGAGAGATAGAGACATCATCTTCCGCTTCATTCACACATCATAAGAAATTATGACTGCATGGAAAAGAAGACCCAATATGAACAAGTTTAACCTCTACTGATCCTACAAGACAATGTCTACTTTTCTGAGACACACAAAAAAAGAAAAGATGCACTCATACTAGTAATGCATAAAGCATCTGCAAGTACAGAGTCCAAGGCAAATAAATTATCCATGGCTTGCTTTGATTTGACTTGGCTGAAGGGGCTCTAAAATCTGATTACAGTATAGTGAAGAGAGAAAGTGTGATACAAGGAGTCTCCAAAGTTGATTTCAACCATCTCCATCTATCTTCAGACAGAAAGTTTGGAAGGTGCTGGAGGCGAGATGGAATTTAAAGAAGCAGAACATTCACTACAAACACATAAACAAGAAATAAATGGCATAGTAAAAACAGAAAGGCATTAAATAGAGGTATTATAGCACTTGCATAAAACAACCAAGCCTTGTAAATGAGTGTACATGCATGTCAGAACATTTATAGTTTCATGGAGATAATAGCTGCAGCATGGAAGTGGTAAATTACCAAATTAATACAATACAGCTCTGTCCAATTATGAGAAGCCTGTTCCACAACTGAATAGTTTCCATGATTATCCTTTCACAACTCAGATCAGAACCTGAAAATATTCGGCATTTTCAATTTTTTGGGGAATTTCTTTTAAATTTCAGGGCAAGGGAAAGATATAACCTGAAACACAGTGATAAAAAAAAATATAGGATGCTATTCGATTGTATTAAGCATTAAAAGTATATAGACATTGCTAACACGTGGGTATCTGATAATAAATGCCACGGATCGAAAAGAAATCGTGCACCATGCATACTAAAAAAAATCAAGTTTAGGTACAAACATGATTAGGAAAATAAAAATTCTTCATTCTAAAAGCTTCAGTCCTTAGAGCCAAAGGACATATTACTTCTTCCGGTATGAATTGTCGTATACAGCTAGAAAATCCTAACTTTCAAATTCCCCTGAATTCCAACCAATCTCAAGCATCACTGTGGTTAATCAATAAGCAACATCAGGCAAAATTGCAGTGCAGAAACATACATCACAAGCAGTAACAAAGAAACTGCAGAATGGCAATTAAATGTAGGTTCTAAATGTCAGACTAGCTTCGAGAGAGACAACAGCAGCAATGGGGAGAAGCATGGTCAAACGGCAGGATCATCCTAGAGAATGTGTTTTTTCCATTACATAATTTCAACGTGAGATAAATTTTCAGGAGGGTCCTATCATCACACCCCACTGTTCACTGATTCAGGATGATGGGGTGAAAGTAATACCAGCTTTTGGTGAGCAGGAGCTCTAAAAGGTAAAATAGAAGATTCAGAACTCTTCGACAGTAAGATCCATACCAGATAGTGTAAATGAAAGTCATGGACAAACAAAACTGCTTGAAACAATTAAGGGGAAAATAAAGAGAGAGAAAAACTGTAAAACAAACCATCATTCTTTCCTTCCTGGCTATTGATGAAACCAGTCTTCTGTTTTTTTTTTCCCTTTTAGTAAATCTATTGCCAATCATTTTTAGCAAACTCTTATAAGAATTCCAGACAACTTTTACCATTCATCCAACAGTCGTCTACAAAATATTATCCCTTCGTTATTTCAACTCTGAGGTCACAGACCAAAGATACCTCTCTCAATTTCTCCTGAATTTACATGTGCTGAGTCCATGGCACATTCCACTTCCCAACTCACTCCAAATTCTATAGGCAACATATGTTCAAGCTCTCCTTCACCAATAGGACAATAAATTGCCATTTCCAAACATTACATCACTTATTCAGTGTGAGATTAAAGAGTAAAATTACCACAGAATTTATGCATTCCACCGCAACAATTACGAAAAAAGAAAAAAGAAAGCACTCCAAGCACAATTTTTTCATGACAATTCAATGACAAATGAGCGCACACTCGAATTTCGAAAAAAACAAGTGACAAGAACATGAACAAGCTAAGAGTTCTATTATCCACATAAATACATAATTCGAGCACAACAATCAGTGGCCTATTTGGATAGCAAAAAAATGTTCGAGTAGCTGGACTGTGAGGATTAAAACCTTATTAATCTGAGATGCTTGCAATCCCATCTTGAAACAAAAGTTTTGTTTGCGGAAATAATCAACGAGATAAAGCCATTCGCAATTCTAATGACAGTGAGATTGAAGTAAATCACCACATTTTTTTACCTTTCATTCTTTCCAAGCATAAGGAGCTTTGTCAACAACTAAATAATCTCCCCTGATATCCTTCACTACTCTAATCTCCTCATCAATGTACAACGATTCAAACCTTTACAGAACAAAACAAATACACATCACTTAACCAAAAAAAAACATCATATTAATATTCATAGAATCATATTCACGTAGTAAAAAGAATTCCAGTTTTGGAGAACAATCACCATCCCTGGCCGAAAGGCGGCAACGGTATCTCCCAATTCTTCCCTCTTAAAACCGCACTTGTAAATCTAAAACAAAATTAAAAGAAAATAATTATCAATCAATATTGAAACAGTTACAAAGACTAAATTTTAACGCTAGAGTACCTAAAATTCACTCTTTGAGAGGAAGAAACTTCAATACTTGAGCGTACAAAGAAAACCCCATCAGGTGGAAAAGTGATAACATTATTAAGAGTCCTTTTTTCAACATCTATAACCTGCAAAACATCACCAGCTTGAGTACCAAACAATGGAGCTTTCTCTATGATAAAAAGCTGCTCTTTCTCTGTGGTCCAAAGCAACCGCCAAGTGGCAGAAAGTGAGTCATCAGTGGTGACTGTATCTTTTCCTAGATCAGCCATTGCATCAATGGCTTGGATAATTGAGGATCTTTTAATGGGATCATTTTGGGTTTTGAGGCCACGGTGTTGATCGGAGATTAGAGTAAGGAGGTGTTGCTTGGCTGATTGTGACTGGGTTGTGATTGACGAGCAGGTGATTTTGGAGATGGGTTTAGGAGGGATAATGGTAGGTTTGAAGGGAACTGGGAGAAGGAGGCAATGACATGTGGCCATGGAGAAAGGGATACAGCCTACAAGGGGAGAGTGGTTTAGACTTGAGCCGTTGAGCGCTATGAAGTGAATATGGCGGTTGAATCCATACCAGAAAAAACGATATTTTGTTCATTAATGGATCAGCTGGTTCAAGGCCCAAACAAACCCAGTAGGGCCCACTGACATTCATAAAATTCAAGTCACCTTTCGAAATAGAGCCCGTCTTTCGGCAAATAACTCCTTTATTTCCAAAATATCCATAATTATTATCTATAAAAAAAATAAGTGGATTAAAATAAAATTTTAATAATTGAAGAAATAATGTTAAAAAAAACTCATAATGACATGATTGAAATTAAATAATGAAATTGATATTATCTATGTTCTAAAAAATAAGGAAAACCATTTTTTAATGAAATATGACCAGCCTATTTCTATATTTATTTAAATAAAAGGGAAGAAGAATTATTATTTATATTTAATGAAATATTTGTTTTATAAAGAAAAAAACATACACACTTGTCGTGGATGAATGGGCTTGGGCCTTGGAGGGAAGCCAAGAATTTCAAAAGGACGATTTTAAATAAAAGCTCGAGAAACCGTCCTGAGAAACCCCTTCGTCCTTTTATTTTAGGGTTAAAACTTGGAACGCTACTCAGCAGCTCACTGTAAAACGACACCGTGCAAACTCTTAAAATAAGTTCGCACTCTCCTTTCTAGAGAGCCGTCTCTTCTCCTCCTTTCCAGTAGAGTTATAGAAGAGAACTTCGTGCTTCTTCTTCACTTGCTAAAAATCACACCACACTCTTTCTCTCTTTCCCTACTCGCTAACAGATCCGATCTAGGGTTTCATTTTTTCCACCAATATGTCAATCGCCGCTCAGACACTTGATATTCTCGGCGATAGACAGTCCGGCCAGGACGTTCGCACTCAAAACGGTACTCTCTTTCTCTCTTTTTAGCTAACTACCACTATATTATTCGTCACTAAACTCCACTCCACTGACGATTTTTAATTTTTTTGGCGATTTACAGTGATGGCTTGTCAAGCAGTCGCCAATATTGTTAAATCTTCCCTCGGTCCTGTTGGCCTCGACAAGGTATGATCGCATTTCTCTTCATTTCTATTACTTTATTGTGTTTTTTGCTTTTCACTTCTGCTGTTGCCTCTGCTGCTATTTTTGTAAACCTAAAAATATAATTTGTTTGTTTTTCTATTATTGAAATTGAAACTGACATCGAATTCGGTAGAGAATTATATAAAATAGATTATTTTTAGTCTAATTTTACAACAGCATTTCTAACCATTTTTAGTTTTGTGTAAAATAAAGTTTTCTAATCTTCCCTGCATTTATTCATTGCTGATGGATGCTATTCAACTTCTTTGAAGTGAACTGTAAAAAATGACCCTCCAATTTTATGAAATAAAAAAGCTGTTGAAGTCACTGGAAAAAGTTGCACCAATGAATAAATTTGTTTTTGTGTTTTTATTCTATATAGTTTTTAGGGGATGGAATACTTATTTGGTGTTTTATTTGTTGATGATTGGGCCACTGCAGATGCTGGTGGATGATATTGGAGATGTAACGATTACCAATGACGGTGCGACTATTCTTAAGATGTTAGAAGTAGAGCACCCGGCTGCTAAGGTGGATGGATATAGTCCACATTCTGCTCTTTTTTTATAACGTGTATGAAGTTACTGCTCTGTTTAATTACCCTTATCATGTTTGTTTAATATTTACAATTTTGAGCTTTACAGGTGCTTGTGGAGTTGGCTGAGCTTCAAGACCGAGAAGTTGGAGATGGGACAACTTCAGTTGTTATTGTAGCTTCAGAGTTGCTTAAGGTAATTGCAGCTAGCAGACCCTTTCATTTTTTTTCTGTTGAAATTATTCCTGGGTGTTATAATTTAAAAGGATGATGTTGTTGAAGTATATGATTGGATGATATTCTTTTGCAGAGAGCAAATGATCTAGTGAGGAATGGGATTCACCCTACTTCTATAATCAGTGGATATAGAGTAAGTGATTGTTTTCCGGCATGAATAGCATTCTTAAAGTGTATCTATTTGTGCAAACACCAAGAGCTACTATATCTTATCTCTGCTTGTGTCTGTTACTGACATTGCACCTGTATTTGTTTGTATCTAATCTGGACAGCTTGCTATGAGGGAAGCATGCAAATATGTTGAAGAAAAATTGGCAGTGAAGGTAATCCTTTCCCTTCAATATTGTTTTTTTTTTTTAACTAAAGAGTAGTGAGAATTGCACAAATAGTGTTGATTTGAATATTGATGCATCAGCAATATAAGCTGTGTTACACTTACCACACAATATGGAATAGATGAAACACTGTTCATTCTTAACATGTGAACATTGAATAGAATTTCTGCGTTTATTTTTTCATTTGTTGGTTATGGAATTTGATGCATTATATTCCAACTGGTACAGCATGCACTGGGCAATCTGTCCACTATGTCATGTTCTTAATTACATTGTTCTGTGATTTTATCAGGTTGAAAAGCTTGGAAAAGACTCTTTGGTAAACTGTGCCAAGACAAGTATGTCCTCAAAGCTGATAGGCGGTGACAGTGACTTCTTTGCTAATTTGGTATGCTTGATTTTGAGCTCTCTTGAGAATTATACATTTGGTCATAACTGATACTTGTTAATGAGTTTATATTCTATATTAAGGAGCTGTATGGTTTCATCTGCCCGAAACCAGTTGGATGTGCTGGGCTTTTCTTTGTCCAAATTCCATAGTGCCTTAGCATGGATTAACACTCTGGGATAAAAGTTAATTGGAGACCTTCTGTTGCAGCTAATGTGTTTTTGTAGACACCTATTTTCCTACTTTGGCCGTTGTACTTTGCTGTCTTCTGTCAGACTAACTTCTCTAGTTTGCAGCATTTGATAGCTCCATAAAACATTGGATTTTACTGCAGCCAGTGTCTTTTTTGTTTGCTGGTCCTTCCTTTAGCAATTTTTTTCTTCCTTTTTCTCTTGTTTTTGGGTGGAAGCATGTGAATACAACTCCTACTTGTTATTATGTTAAATTTCTTTGCAACTTAATATGTCTAGTTGTGCATGTTTGATTTTGAAATGCCTGCTCATAGATGTTTTGTAGTTTTGGCCTTGCTTTGTATAGTACTTTCTGGAAAGAACTGACAGAACACTTTGTTTTCAATGTTATGCTGGCTTAGACAAGATAAAAGGCCTGGAAAATTAATGTCTTTACATTGACATATCTATAAATTGCATTTTGTTACAGGTTGTTGACGCTGTACAATCAGTAAAGATGACCAATGTAAGAGGGGAAGTCAGATACCCCATCAAGGTCAGTAGTTTTTCTTGTACTATAAGCTGGTTGTGAAGGACTCTTTATATCTTGTAACTGGCTCTTATAATGTATGCAGACAATATGTGATATTGCGAATCTTTACATTGAGCTTCCTGTTTGTACATTGTTTTATGAAACCGGTTGATTTTTATGTTCATCCCACTAAGATGATTCTGGCCAATCTGCATTGCTTAGTGATGGTTGTAATGTCCAGTTGCTTGTTTTGATTTCTTAGGGCATCAATATTTTGAAAGCTCATGGCAAGAGTGTGAAGGATAGCTACCTTTTGAATGGATATGCTCTAAATACCGGTCGTGCTGCTCAAGGAATGCTTATGAAAGTCGCACCTGCAAGAGTTGCGTGCCTTGACTTCAATCTTCAGAAGACAAAGATGCAATTGGGTGTACAAGTCTTGGTCACTGATCCTAGGGAGCTTGATAAAATTCGTCAAAGGTAATTAGATTATAGACTTCAGTTGCTTTGTTAATAGATGTACTACAATATCCAGTTTGCTTTGGTAATTGGTCTTTGGAGTTGTGTAATTGATTTTTTAACCCTGCTGTTTGTTGTTGGCAATCAAAATAATAATGATAATGATCATGTCATGTATTTTTTTGTTTATTTTGTATTAACATGGACTTGATGTTACCCTTTTCTTCACAGAGAAGCTGATATGACAAAGGAACGCATTGAGAAACTCTTGAAAGCTGGAGCAAATGTTGTATTAACTACAAAAGGAATTGATGACATGGCCCTTAAGGTAAGCATTTGTGAATTGTGCTTCCCAATGCTGTCAGCATTGTTACAACTGTTATCTAATCACCATGTTGTGCTTTACTTTATTCTGATATTGGCAAGTTTCTGGGAGCTGTATGTTGTCTGATAGATTAATTTGCCCATAATTGGCTCAGCAGATATTCACTACCTAGATTTATATGCTTGTAAATCTATGTGCTACTCCGATCTGGTAATTATTTACCTTTTTGTTTGTTAATGTAATTTCACTACTATTTATTTCAGTATTTTGTGGAGGCTGGGGCAATTGCTGTGAGACGTGTTAGGAAGGAGGATATGCGCCATGTCGCCAAGGCAACTGGTGCAACATTGGTATGTTCTTCCGCTCTTTGAGTAATCATTCCAGTCAATATCTTACATATATAGTTTTTGGCTGTTTGTCCTTCAAAGAAAGATCATTCAGCCACTCCGAGTATGCTGTTTAATACCAATATTATCTTGTTGACCCTGTGCTCTCACTGGTTGGTCCATAGGTTTCAACATTTGCTGATATGGAAGGGGAGGAAACATTTGAGCCATCATTTCTGGGATATGCTGATGAAGTTGTAGAGGAGCGAATTGCTGATGATGATGTTATTCTGATTAAGGGGACAAAAAATACCAGTGCAGTATGTGATTCCACTTATTTAAGCCTTATGAACTTGAACAGTTATTTATGCATGGCCTATACTAAATCCTTGGAGCTCTGATTAACATAGAATGGTTGTACACGGCAAATGGAAAACATGATCCTCTTTAACAAGCTGTCTGATTTATTGGTTTATTATTTTTACCTAGGTCTCCTTGGTTCTCCGAGGTGCAAACGATTATATGCTTGATGAGATGGAGAGGGCACTTCATGATGCCTTATCTATTGTTAAGAGGACACTTGAATCTAATACGGTAAATTTGGATTCTGTCTAATCACATCTTTGAATTCTGCTTAGGAGTCATAAAAGCTAGGCGCTTGAAAAATGAAAGCCTTGCCCTGGCATTGCCATTGCAGGTAGTAGCAGGAGGAGGGGCGGTTGAGTCTGCCTTATCTGTGTATTTGGAGTACCTTGCTACAACTCTGGGATCACGAGAACAGTTGGCAATTGCTGAGTTTGCTGAATCTTTATTAATTATACCAAAGGTGTGGCATCGATTATTGCTACTATATGATAATCAATTTCCTAACGGCGCCAATGTGGAACCTTTTCTGTAGAAATGCTGACTGGTTTTAGTACAGGTGCTTGCTGTCAATGCTGCTAAGGATGCCACCGAGTTAGTTGCTAAACTACGCGCTTACCACCACACAGCTCAAACAAAGGCTGATAAAAAGCAGTTGTCCAGGTTCTCTTAGTTTTATTCTCTCAGATATATTTGCTGTTTTCTAAAGCCTGGCAAAGTTCTAGTGTGAGAATGTTAAGAGCAGTATTCTCTGATTCACTTATTTGTTCCCATCATCCTCAGCCCACTTCTCTAGGCACAGAGAGGGGATGGGTAAGGGGTTAAATTTAGATCTTCAATCGCATTATTGTCAGCTTAGGTAATTGTATATGATGTCCTCTTCCATTAATGGAGAAAGAAAATCCGTAGAAAAGTTGGATTTTTGTTTTATTTTTCCTTTGTTTCACCTTTGCGTTTTTTTATAGTTTTGGGGTGCTTGCTTGCTGAATCTTTATGGCATTTTTGCAGCATGGGACTAGATCTTTTAAAGGGGACTGTTCGCAACAACTTAGAAGCTGGAGTAATTGAGCCTGCCATGAGCAAAGTGAAGATAATTCAGGTAACAATTTTGGAAATGCAAATGCAGTAATATGTTGAAAGTGAAGTCTTGCCATTAAGCTACACCACAAAATTCTAATGATTTTCTCTTGTTTGCTAGTTTGCCACTGAAGCAGCGATAACTATTCTTCGGATCGATGACATGATCAAGCTTGTCAAAGATGAGAGCCAGAATGATGAGCAATAGGGACAGTCTAGTTGAAGATCCATATATCATTTTTCTCGGTTTCCTTTATTTTCTTAAAATTTTCCTGTCCATGGAGAGAGGACAAAGGGGGTTGTGGGCGATGGGTTCTGTGTTGTTTGTAATTGGCATGGCACTGAAAGGGATCTGTTTGCATTTGGTTCCTTGTTATCGCCCTTGAATTTATTTGTGCTGGTTTTGTGGCAACCTAGTCTCTACTCTTACTCTGAAGCTGTAGTGCTGTAGGCTTAGATGTAGCCGAAGGTCCTTTGGACCCTGGAACCTGTTCTGTATTTGAAAGGTGTTGACTGATGATCGCGGCTTATGATAAGCTGGAGCTCTTTTACCTTGTCTCTGACTTCGTGCATCTTGACGATTTGTTGTCTGAAAAAAGAAGGAAAGAAAAGAAAGCCTTGAGCAGGTCTTCCAACAACTATTAGAATATGCATATTGTATTTTTAGAGTCTGCATATCCTCTGCAAAACCGTTTTTGGTCGCCTCTTTACCCCTTTCATTGTTTTCACTGGCAATCACCATGCCTCTTCCCTTCGTCACCACAGCTTGAGTGAAATGTGATGTTGAAGCCTGTCTCTTGAACAAGACAAGTTCACATGGTCTCCGGCCCGTGTATTTTATCATAAATCTCAAGACCTTTGTAAGTCTTGCCAGTGGAGTGAAATGTGATGTTGGTTTTGAATAAGCTTACTTACTACTGGCCTGACCACTGTTCAAATAAAGGATCGGCAAGTAAGACTGAAAGAACCCTTGCGCGCAGCATTATCATTTAGAATACGTCTCGTTTAAATAATAAAGGCCTCCACGTGCGTTGTTTTGCTACTTAACTCGCTGATTCACGTGACCACCTCTGTTAAATTACTGACATTTATCAGCAGCACTTTCTTGTATTTGAACTCAAAAACCCAGCACCAAATAAAGGTGATTATGATAGTCGCTAGATTCTCGTGTCCAGCTGTTCGTTAGCAAAAAAATATTGCCATCTGATCATGTTTCTGTCAAGGGAATCATTCGTTCGTTGAAAAGAAATTTTAAATGTATTTTGGAGGGATAGGTTGATCTTTAATCTGGAGTTTAATCCTAGCTACATGTTTAATTAAATTAGATGAGATATTTATCCATTAAAATTCAGTTGATAATAACCTTATTGACATGATAAACTCAATTGGGTAGCATCAAGTAAAAAAAAAGGAGGAGAAAATAATATTATTTTAATAAAAACAATTGATCTGGATGATGTAATAAGTAGCAACTTGAGGAATCAAATCATCAATGATTTTTTATTTTTTTTTTGAGTTGTTTTCGAATGAAGTTTATGTATTATGCTTCCTATATTTTATTTAAGGAAGTCACGGCCCATATCCACCGACAAAACCATTAAACATGGTTCATGTGAGTTCATCAATATACTACAAGTGAAGCCACACATGGAGTCCCTTTCTTGCAGCAATTTTCCTTTGGGATCTGGACAGCTAATTTCGAATAAGATACATAATTGAAAAATTCTCCACTGCGTTGTTATAAATTGCTGTGTTTATTCTACATGTAAAGATTATATGCACTAAATTCGTTGTTTTCCATGTTTTTTTTTTCTAGCTATGATGATATTCGCCTTATATTTACTTGGATTGATTCGGAGCAAGATCAACATCATAATTCTGATTAGTTAATCTTAGCTAATAATATTATTTTTTTTAATTATTAATCTGGGATTAGATTGGGTTACAAGTTGGCTTGTCACTTAACCGAGTTAAACTAAATCAATTCCGAGTTCATTTTTTTTATACTAGCCTAGATCATAAACAAATTGACATAATGAATCGAGATAAATAATAATGATATTTATTGTGGAAATTAAAGATAAATTAGTGATTTATCTTTAATTAATTGTTCTATTTATCACACTCGACATTGTCAGATTACAGGTTAGGGATTGCCTTATATAAACCATGATGAATTTATATTATATACAGAGGCACATGATCATCCACGTGCATTTGCCTTTGCTGTGGGATCAACGCACCTTATCATGTCACGTGATTCAAGGTCTTCTCCCATCAATGCCAAAGCCTTGTTAAGTATTTCTTATTCTGACTTTTTCTATACTCTAAGCATGGATCTCCAACTACTGGTTCTGTGTGGCAGTGCTAATAGACAAAGAGACAATTTATGCAAGAAGAGTTGTAATTCAGGGCTAGATTGTCTCTTGATTATTTTAAAGTGGGCTTGCATTATCGTCAAAAAAATAAAAATTCAAGGAATCACTTACTTGATATTGAAAACTCAAATTGAAGGTTCCATGGAGGCAGCCAATTAAGCATTAGTTGTAGGAAATGGGGCTAGCAAATTTTGTGTGGAGGTTGAGAAAGGAAGAAAGAATCCATGCAAGGAGTTCAAATCTATATCAATGTCAGGTTCTATGCCAAATTAAGAAAAGAGAAAGCAGCTGAAACTACAATTGTCTTTTTTTTTTTTTGTTTCAAATTAGAGTTGAAAGAATTGTGCATGTCGTTATTTTGTTGCCATCATGTAACAAATTGCAAAACTTTTCTGCGATCACTTCTGCTTGGAAGGGGACAAGACTGACTCGCATGCATGTCTGAGCTCTAAAACAATTCCAAAGTTAGCTGCAAAGTCTTCTAGCATCTACATGCAGACAGACGAACACTCGGTATTTTATCGAAACCCAAGCTCGAGGGACTCGATATAATCTTTAAGTTTAGTGCCAATCAATAATCTTGCTCATGGCAAGGCTAGATTAGTGCTGAGACTGCGCATATGTAATTTATTCTTACACGTATACACTTTTATTTTTTTATACTAACTACCAAAGTCATTCAAAGAATTCAACAATTTCAAAATCGAATAATTCTCATAACACATCACCCCCACTTCAAATTCTAGACAAAGACAGTGCTAGCTGGTTGCAGTTGTAAGGATATTGATTCTAGTTTGATAAATTGGGCAATTAGCATATAAAATTAAAAATATTGATAAATTAATATAAAAGTAAAAAGTTTCGTGAAATATGATAATTTCATCATATTATGCTTCTGAAAAACAATATGATCAAACTGTATTATTTTTGTCTTAATCAGTCAATTAGTTTTGAAAATAACAAAGAAAATTTCAAAACTAACAAAATCAAGGTGCCTAGCGAGAATTTTATATCTAAATATTAGATAGTCTGTATAATGGTGAAGTGACTGCTGTAAAAAAAACAAGGTTAAATTAGAGGTTTTTCAAACTTTTTTTATCCAATAAAACACCAATATTTCACTTTGTTGGTATATTTTAAATTTCCCATGCTAGTTCCAGAAACTTCCAATGACTCCTTCCCATCAAACACTTCATAGATTAACTTCATTTTCTAATGAATAAATATTTAGGAGCTAAACTTCTCTGGTATAGATGAAATCCACATTGGTTTGCCTCGTAGTTAGCTCCCCACTCATGTAATTCTATCCGAAAACTAGTAGCTCAAGGAAAATTCAAAACATAATTTAAAAGGTGGATCCTCCTTTTAAAGAACCAGCTGGGGCCAACGGAAGACAAGGATCGAAACTGGAATATAAAGATCAAAAGGGAGCATCGGTCAAACTATTTTGATGAAAATGTACGTAGATGGGAAAGACAGGACTGGCATGACGGCGTAGGCATCCATAAAGCTGAACACAACGGCAATGGACACAGGCTCGTTTGCTTCGTTAAGAGCTCCTATTCAATTCGGAGCAGGCAGGGTTCCTTCTTGTTTCATCTGGTGAGTCCAGTCAACTCTGCTACTCTGGGGCAGTGACAGATTTCTGAGAGCACTGAAAATGTAGTCGAATTTATGCGAAGTCGATTGATTAGTGTAACATAATCGTTAACATAGCATGGAGAACGTAATGCATGTTGCTGCAATGTCCAACATTTGTTGCAGACTTCAAATTCCTGAGATTGTTCAAATTACTTCATATTTTTTGAAAATATGTTTTGGACAGAGAGTAAGATTTATTTTTTAAAATATTTTTTATTTAAAAATACATTAAAATTATTTTTTTTTATTTTTAAAATTCATCTTTCAAACAGCACATTAGGACTATTTATTAACAATAAAAAATTAATTAAAAATTAAAAAACACGGTTAAACCACGTTTGCAAACAACCCCATAACTTGTTACTGTCGTTGTGTATGAGTACTTCTTCTAAATCCCCGACAGTAAATGTGAAGTAAAATTACACGTACGTACGTTGTTGTACAAGTAGTCTGGCCTCCTAAATTCTATAGCCGACGCAAGAAAGGTATATGAGTAACGGGTGATTAATAATAAGATAAGCAACAAGGGAGATGGAGTGGACGCAGAAAATATAGAACTGCCACGATAAAGTTTTAATGCCTGTGTGTGTATCTCGTCAAGGGAGATGGAGTGGACGCAGAAAATATAGAACTGCCACGATAAAGTTCTAATGCCTGTGTGTGTATCTCGTAAAGCGGGCGGAGAGTTTATCTATTTCAACCATTTTTATAAGATATATAATTTGATGCTTATTCAATTCAAGGCTCGGGTGTGAATCGAGAATTGATTTGGTGATCTTACCCTTTAAAAAACAAAACTTGGAAAGAAATTATTTTTATAAAAATAAAAACTCAAAATTTTCAAACCACATAGCTTTACTGGTTAACCTATTTAAATCTGAACTTTGTTTTGAATTGATTTTTTTATTATCCATTTTAGAATATGATAGTTTTTGTTTTTTAATATTTTTAAAATATATTTGTTTTAAAAATATTAAATTAATATTTTTTAATATTTATTAATGATTTTGATGTATTGATATCAAATATTAAAATAAATCAATTTAATATATTTTTAGATAAAAATCATTTTTAAAAAACATTAATATAAAACGCATATTTATAGTAAAAAAAAAACAGGAAAAGAACTCGCTAGTTTCTTTATTTTCTTGGACACTTCTTGTAGGTGCACTTAGATCCATTCCCCGTTTCTCAAATGATAAGTATCCTTTTAAGTAGGAGAGGGTAGGCATCAAATATAATTAAGATACAGTTTGTTTGCTAGAAAATAATTTTTTTAAAAAAAGTAAATTCTAAGAAATTAAATTCTGAAAAAGTGAATTATTTTTCGATGTTTGGTAGTGTAATAGAAAATAAGTTGAAAAATAATTTCCAGTGTTTGGTTATGTCATGAAAAATAAGCTGGAAAATAATTTATTAATGTTTTATTTTTTTCAAGTTTATTAAAATAATAAGAAACAAATCTTACAAATTAAAAAGTTGAATGAGAATGAAATTGAAAAAAAATATAATTTCATAAATTATCTCAAATAAAATAAATAAT
>Ga0307513_10003314_pt1 | contig 21923 bp, 25 predicted proteins | sample 15_EM_MG_FD_202174 | JGI IMG/M metagenome (GOLD analysis project Ga0307513, IMG submission 202174) | Populus trichocarpa ectomycorrhiza microbial communities from riparian zone in the Pacific Northwest, United States - 15_EM | ecosystem: Host-associated > Plants > Roots > Unclassified | place... | reverse complement strand
TGAGTCTCAATCATCAAGGCTTACAAGAAGGCGGGCTTGGCTGGACAGGTCCTGCGCATTGAACTAACCAAGTCAACAAATAGTAGCGCCAGTTATTTCAGATAAGCACGACCTTCATTCCTCAATGAACACTCAGCTGACCAACGTACTTGAGAAGGTCTCAGTTTTAACCATGCCATTCTTGTTCGAGGTGATGGGATAATCCCTATATCTCCAGCGTCCGGTTTCACATCTCAGCCTTGTTCCTATATCGAGGCTTACCCTTGGCTCGGGGGATCGGAACCCAGCACAAGACTCGACAATCTTTATTTTGCAGAGGATATTCATCTATAAAGAAGCCTCCACGAAACTGCACAGGACGGAAAGAACTGTCGTATTTTTCGATTCTCATGCCTTTACCAATTTTCTTCTCACCTTCATTTAGATCCTCTCTTGTCGTATTATACCGCACTGGTTTCAAAGCGGCATGGTCTGAGCATACCTGTTGAAAGTTGAATGACTTCATCGTCGTTCTCCATTTCGTTCCAAATAAAGTTTTGGGTAAAAAGGAGTGCCATTACATGTTCTCTCGCTCTCTCCGCCTTTTTGCTCTTTAAACTTGGCCTTGCAAGGTTTGTTCAGCTCATCGTACCTCCGTATAGTCTCCGTCTCTTCACCAATGTTCAGATGGATCACAGCAAGGCCGATGAAGAAGTGATCCCTGGTCAGAACGAGACAGCCCGAGTTGATGTACAAGTCGTTCCCATTCAGAAACGCCCTCTGGCTCCCTTATTCTGGTCGCGGATGACCTGCCTTTTCTTTGCATTTGCGTTCCTTGTCGTTGCGGGCTCACTTTGTGCGTTCTTTTGTTTCTATTTACTTTTGATAGAGCTTGAACTATGTTTTTTTTTTGCCTAGGCTGGGCGGCCTTTGCGAAGTTTCGCAGCGCAGAAAAAGCTCTCGCCGCCGCACTTCCCATCGGAACAGTCGTCACCATAAATATCGGAAGTTCGTCTATTCATCCGCTCCGGCTATGTGATTTCGTCTCAAAATTATATACCACCTCATCCAACAGGCCTTCAAGCATCAAACGCCCTCCTCCTCACCGCCTGCTTCCTCACCGCCTTCCTCATGGCCCTGTACATGCTCGTCTACTCCATCCGCCCCCGATCCCTCCGCAGCGGATTCATAGACCACACTATCATGCTCATGGTGTGCATGCTCCTCTTGTTAGCCGCCGTCATCGCGCAGACGGCGATTTGGTCCACACGCCTGGCGCAGATCTACGCTCTTGGAGTGGATGGTACGGCTATAGCGCAGCTTGTCGTTGATGAAGCTGCGGCGAGTGTGGGTATTTCGAAGGCGTTGAAGGGGTATTATTATGGTACGTCGTCAATTTCGAACCTGGAGATATCCCTGTGCACTGACGGTTCTTACGCTTACGAACAGTCCACCTTACAGTGGTATTTGCCTGGGTGGGATGGTGGCTGGCGCTCATCGCATGCATTGTCCTCTTCGCCACGGACATGTCAGCAAGCGAGTTATTACAGGCGGGGAAGAAGGAACACCAACGAGAGGCGGACCGCTATCGTTCTAGGTCCCATGGTGAGATTCTCATGGGGAAGAGTGGCGGTGGACGAGTGCACAAAGGTGATCATGATTCTCTTCCTCTCCTCCGACTGCCAGTCACATAATACTTATCGGGCTTATAATAGTCTCCTACGGGAAAGAAAGAGAGAAAACGAGCGAAGGCTCTTCGGAGCCGTCCAGCGCCACCACTCCTAAGGCTGGACAAATAGAAGGTATCACGGAGACGACGAGGGACGAAGGGCATCATATTCGGAATTAATGGCGATAGGCCTTGCATTGTTTTTCTTTCCTTTTACTTAAATCACTTCAAGTCTGAATTCTTTTTATTTCTTCTTACTTATTTACATGAACTTCACTTGCAAGCTTCCATAATCGAAAGGTGAGCAAGCCGCGGCACATTTGAAGCTACATAGACCGGCAGCGGCGTCGCCATTGTGCAACCAACGTCAACTTTCAGTGGGTCGACGTCGGTTTGCATGGACTTCGAATTTTCAACAGAAAGTAATGCCATACTAGCAATGCTGCCTTAGGATGGCACATGACTAGCGAATCACAAGAACAAGTGTAAAGCTCTGAAATTAACGGGACGTAAAAAGTACAATCTTGTCACTATTTAGTGTTTACAAGCTAGAGATGAGTCATACTATAAAAATGGCTCGGTTATAAGACGACGATGGGTCAAAGGAAATCATAACGAGGGAAAACTGCCTAGGCAAGGATAGGACAGGAGGTACTTTCGTAGATAGCAGGTGGTCATAGAGCACAAAGACGGCAGTATTGTGAAAGAAAAAAAAAGAGAGAAATATCCTGTCTGGCCTGTTTTATTCAGTCAGCACACTCCTATTCAGGAATAAAATCAATATGAATAAAATCATCCTGGAATAGAAACTCTAACGTACGCCCCAGGTCTCCCCTGGCGCGATGTCACACCAGCACCCGCCTGTACAGCCCTGGTCGTTCTGGCATCTATACCACGCACATTCGTCATGTTTACGGACTAGAACAAAACGGCCATTCAGTACTGAATACAAGATATTGGCATCAACCGACAGTAAGGAGGAGTCTTTAGATATAACTGAGCAGCAAGAATGAGCATAACGATACAGTAGGCAATGGCGATGTGCTCACGATGCGAGTAAGAAATGCATCATTCTTGTCCGAGATTATGACCATATCCCACCGGTTGGAGGGTAAAGAGACTGGAGAGGCTGAGGCTGACAGCACGAACATAGCCGCGATGAAAAGAGGTTTGAACAACATCGCAGAGGCTAATGAAACTGGGAGAAAGTTGGGAGGTTGATCATAATGCCCATGCTTCATAAGGACTTAAATGAACGTTACTGGCGATACGCATATTTGCGGTACGTGATAGCTGAACGAGCGTTCATTGGTTGATTGATGATTTGGCGCTAGAAGTGTGCATTACATACAGCTATTTGCACAACAATAGGGAATCCTGGCCTCCATTCATCTTAGTTGGTTCTCGGAACTACAGTATTTAACCGGTACTTTGTACACCAAAAACAGTAATCTGTGAATAACTCAGCCAAAACCTCGTTTTATATTCCAGAATTTTTATACATGGCGGATATAAATGTCTACATGCTCCTTCTAAAGTATCAAAGCATTCGAACAACAGGTGAACTGTTGAGAATACAATTACCGGTGTACAAAGTAGTGATAAATCCCGATTTAAACTCCGCTAAAATGACGCTTCCTCTCTCATTCTTTTACCAGCCCAATACAGTTTCAATTGGTCTGAATTTTTGATAGATTCTATATTTCGAAGTAACAGTACACAGCTATGTATTTTTTTTATCGGAGCGCACAATCACTGCGGATGAAACCGAGGCACCAAAAGTGTACAAAGCAGCCGTTGTGTACAAAGTACCGGTTAAATACTGTAATGACCTGCGAGATAAGTAGAAACCCTCTCAACTCCAACATCACCTGTTCGATCTGGTGTGTGGCGTGTTCTTTAAGTAGTATAGTACGAGGCCCATTGGAGTAAGGTGAACGGAGCCGAGAATTCGCTATTGTTTTTCTGTCAGAAGGTTGTAAGTTAATGGCTGAGAAGAATGTTAGAAATGCCAATGAAAAATTATTGCTGTTTGCAGCAAAGCAATGAAGTGAGGTGTGTGAACGAGTTGGAGCTGTGATACTGCGCAGCGCAAAGTTCAACTACTACAGGTGTTTTACCAATTAGGGAACGATCTCAAGAGCGGCATACAACCGTCCCACTCCTCCGAGCCTTGTTCGCTATCGCATCGCTATTTCCCAAGATACTCGAGCTCACCGAGGTACCAATGCCGCTTTCGGATGGTGGTGGTGTACGACATCGCGGTTGTTCGTCTCCGCTGTGAGCGGTCTGTGTTGAGATGTTAGAATCCTAGCTTAGACTATTAGTTCTGGTTTGGTTACACCCTCACGCAATACTTTGGGCGTCATACTTTAACCCCACATGGACTGGTGTTAGGGCTCGATGTTTTACCATATTTCTGGAGGGACCCCCAAGTTCTAGAGCCGCGTCGGTGCTCCTGTGCAATGTTGTTCCCTAGAATTATTCTATTTGTGATAGAATTCGGCAGGCAGCCCAGAATGCAAACTAATCACGTTGAGCGGGATGTTCTGTTCCAAAAAACCTCTCTAGGATCAAAGTCCAAAGAGAACGCGAATTTACGACGATCATACATGACACATCCACGCATACTCAGGCTTGTGCTTGACCATCATCGCAGACTCGGTGTATGTACCCCTACTCGTATATGTAGTTTCTTCCTTTCGAAGGGTTTTTCAAGCCCTCTTTCCGGGCCGACTTGGGCCATGCGCGTTCGAATTCTAGGAACCTGCATTGATCGAGCGCTGGTACCCGTCCTTTTCGTGCGTTTTCAATCCCGCTCTTGGGGCAGTGGCGCTGATCGTTCTGCAGGCAGGATCAGGGGGAGTACTCAGGGGATGGGTGATTATGAAGTTCCTGCTTCATAAATCCCGCACGAGCATTCGTTTTGGGAGTAGGTATAGGCGTACCGTTAAAGGGTGGTTAGAAAAATAACCCGCAAAACACCGTCAGGCTGCTGAGGAAGATAATTATAGTGGAATACACGCAGCTGTACATTGAAACGATGTCCAATTGTCGGTCAAGGTCGCTCCGGTATAGCAAACCTTTCATTTCCGTACCTTCGCAAACCAGTTCATCTCAAACCGTCGGCTTCGGTTTCGATTTCAACCTCAACAACCTGAGTCGCTCATTCAGTAAACTCGAGTTAAGGAAGTGTTTGTGTTCGTTCCTGGTTATTTTCTATCGAAATCCATAGTGATAGCACAATTTCGTGTTGCTGTCAGAGAAGTTATTTATAGGCGTTAGCAACGAGGTGGGGACCCGCCGGGGTGAAGCGTAACGGTCCTGTGAGCTTTCAAATTTCGACTGGGCCACAGTGTGAAAAGCGTTCGCTACGGTGGTGAAATTCCAATTAATAAGTAAAGGGTTTGATCATTGAGGTAATTAAATCATTGCGGGCTTACATTCCGTTTGTAAATAAACACGAGGCGACTCCTACACACACTGAGCTATGAAAGAGGAGCAAAGGTTGGGTAAGTTTGGCGCGTGTGGTTGTTGGGTCGGATGTCGGCAGCTTACTCCGAAAAGAAGTGTGAGAGGTGGTCAGCGCACATTAGATAAGTAGCTGTCAGTCTGTGTTACATGCCGAGGGAGTAGGGGAAACTTCACTGTGGATGAGGTGTCTGTGTTTGTGAAAAATGACGCATGTGCTTGGAGGGGTGATCATCATGTGGGGGGAGGTTCTGGAAAGAGGTAAAGATGAGGCTACATGTTGCTGAACCGCATTGAGGAGTTTCACGATGTGGTGAGTAAAGTAATACAGGGTTTTTTCCATTTCAAAAGGAACGCTTCGCGTATCGTTACCGTGGGCTCGTCGAGCGAGTCGGGAGAAAATGCAGGAATGTCTTTACTTTGAATGACTCTGGTGGCCTCTAGCATGTTCGCGATTATGAACTGGCCATCTGAATAGATGATTTGTATGAGCAAAGGAAGGAACCAAAAATGTTCATGGTCACTTACTTGGTATATCGGCCGCACTCATTCTCCAATTCGCTTCTTCCATATCTTTGGCCACCCAGTTGATGCATGACGGCCAACGAGCCTTCTCCTGGCCTCCTTGGGGTCGACTTGGATGGACCATCTCTCATCCAAAAATAACCCGGCCCCCGTCACTCCGTGGATGGATGGCAAGAAACACTTAACGTCCTTCGATAATTATGATCATGTGGTGCGGATAAATCGACACAGCATCCGGAGTGGGATCTTTCAGTGCGCGCTTGAAAGAAGGCGCAGTGATTATTTTGCCATTGGTAATGAATGAGGTGTCTCGGAGTTGGCGAACGAGGCCGGCACCATCAATTGTTCAGTGGCTGCCACTCCTGTGGTAGGCGATTTGAGGCTCAGGAAAGACGTCGAGTTTGGCGCGAGGGAGGTGCCAGCCATCAAATCCAACCAATATAGCTTGATCGTGAAGTGGAATAGCATGAATATTATAGGTCGGTCGGAGAGCATCATCACTGTTTCGTTCTGCTTCCACCGCAGACAAATTTCCGTGAGCATCCCCAGCAAGAAAAAAGTCATTTCGAATATGTCCTGTCAGGAGATGGACAAGTGTTTTTGCTGGAGGCCGGTATTCCTGCGATACCGACCAGGATGCGGGGCGGCCTTGCAGTGCTGGGAAGCAAAGAGTTTGAATATTTTTTGCATAATCCTGGGTACCACGAATGCCGTACTGGTCAAGCCTGTCCACAATTATTGGGCTAGTTGGTGTTCACTGGTGTTCATGTGAGAGTTACCGAAGGTGACGTTCAGTGATGTCACCGTCACTGGTCACGGATGCACCTGCCGCTGGCCGTTTCGGACAATCACATTTCCTCACTCCGAAATGAGGTAGTCGAAGAATAACTCATCTGAGGATAAGTCAGGTGATGCGGCAGACAGCGAGGTGCCTTTCCGTCTCACACCTTTCCTTAATATATTATTCCCTTCTCGCGTCTGCCACAATGGTTGCAGGTTCCGCCATGCTGCTTAAAAATCCACCAAGAGTCCGCGCAAACACCTGACCACACACTTTTCGGCGACTGCCACTTCTTCTCGACCCTCGTTCTACGGTCCCTGACTGGTCTCGTCAACACCCAACCCAACCTCTCTGTGACTCCTTCGATAAACGCCGACCACGACGACTCAAAAGTCGCGTTGATCCGCGGTGGAGGTGGCGCTGCTTCAGAAGCTGACTGGATTTTCGACGCTGTCCTCAAACTTGGCCAAGCCGTCACCAAAGCCATCGCTTCAATAGCTTGCACACTCGACCATTGCCACATTCAAGGGGGCTCCGTTATACTGTCAGCATTGGCCTCGGCCTTCACAACGAACCTGTCAGTAACTGTTTTGACTATTTTACATGTATCTGCCTTGATAACCCAATTTTTAAGGAGTTGTGGTCGTCAACCCTCAACCTCCATCTTCAGAACTTATCGAGCGACTCCTCAGGCTCGTCCTCGACATGGGCGACCCCGGACGCACCTTCGTCCCATTCGCCCGTCGTATAAAATCGCCCTCTTGCGTACTTATTCATCGGCGCGTTCATGGGCTCTCTCAATCAACCGGGCTTTTCGCTCATCTTGCTCAATTTAACACACATTGCGAAATTGGCGTCGTCTGTGGAACAAGTTACATTTTTGATTGAAACGCCACATTTGTCTGCCGCGTGGCCTACCAACAGTATCATTCGTTCGACGACTGAAACTTTGAGGAAACGAACTCGGGACCAGAGGGTCGATTGATATTCCGGAAGAAGCGGCCGAGGTTATGGTTGGTGGCTCTAAAATTACGGTACGTCGAGGCGTGATGTTTTTAAAAGGTTGTAGATGACTGATTGGATTGAATTTGTCCATAGTGGATTCTGATGCGAAGCAGGTTGTTTTGAATCTGAGCCCGATCTGACGAGATGGGATACAGTCGGTATTGATTATTACTCGCGTTTGGTATTCCCAACATATCATTGATCCCCCTTTCAGATTGTCGATGGTGACCATGGAAAGACATTGCAAGCGGTGCTAAAGGTACTCCTTCCTAATCCTCTTATCTTCTTTTTAACGGCCCTTTCTCCTATAGCCGTTCTCGACGCTCTCGAAAATGGCTTCAGCGCTGACGGAGAGGTTATCGAAGTTCTCCGTATCCTCACGGAATTAATCGATGGTTCGTCATTTCATTTCACTCATTATTCTATATCCCAGAAACATGCGGTGGCACCCTCTGCGCCATCGTCTCCGTCATCCTAGCCGCACTCGCCACTGAGGTCCAATCCCTCGCCAGCGCCTCTGCCTCCGCCTCTGCCTCCCTCAAATTCTGGGGTTCAGCCCATCACCACGCCACAACGGAGCACCGCTGCGTGCGAGGGCCACCGCACCGTCATGGGTGCCCATATCCCATTCGTCGCCGCTCTTTCTAAAGCGACCACGTTCGGAGATGCGGCTGAGGCATGCAAGGTGGGTGGAGCCAAGTTGAAGGCGAAGCCGAGGGCGACGTATGTTACGGATACGGATAACCTGCCGCCTGATCCTGGTGCGATGAGTTTGGTGTTTTTGATGAAGGGGATGATGGAGTGGTTGGCCCGGGAGGAGGGGGTTTGAAATTGGGGGGATTGTAGGAAATTGAGCTTGAATAGCTTGATGCTGTTTCCTTTCGTAAGTTTCATCGAGGACAAGAATCAATGCATTAGGGGTCTTGTACCTAAGGTGCAAATCTTGGAAGGTTACGACGTTAAGTGACATCCCTGTCCGAGATAGCGGATTTGAGGCCGGAATTTTTGGGTTTTCGACGTACAGACCTGTCAGGGCGCTTCTGGTGGACGGCCGCTGAGTCGGAGGTCCCGAGTCGTCATTAGAGGGTATGGGTCTATCTTGGTATGTTCTACGTACTGGCAGCAAGGCATTACCGCGAGTTGGTTGAAGTTGGGCCCGACCAAACCATTCACATAGACGAATTTAGAATTCCAATTACAGTGGCCTCCAAGACGCCCTCTACATGGCTGCCCAGGTCCTACAGCCTGCTGCACTACCCTCAACGCGGTCGCTGCAGTCCTACCGCCACCTCCGTTGTCGCTGCCGCTGCAATGCCGCGCCATGATCCCCCCCTTCGCCGCTATTGACATGGCTAACGCCTCTCCTCCATCGTCGTTGATCCAGCTCCCCGACCTCCACTGTTGGGGGGGCCACTACCTCCACCACCGTTGACCCGATTGGAAGTCCACCACCATTCGTCGCTGCTGCAGCAACCCATCCACCATTGGTTTTTCAAGTTCGCCGCTGTTGATCCAGCTCAAGGGCCATAAGCTGATTCGGTGAAGTAATACTTATTTTTCACACGGCAGCGATTTATCCTGATTAGTAGTCTAACACGGCGTGGGTTGCCGCATTCAGGACCACTAAAAACTTATTCCAAGATAGAAGTCAATATTTCGAATATTAAATTCTGTAATAAAAATCATCAGAATTTAAAATCTTTGACCGCTTTGTACTTTTTATCTCCGGAAAAGTATTGGATTTGACAAAGATTTGAAGTCTTGGTTAAAGTCTTTGGGACATGTCCCTGCCAGACTTTTCCGTATTGGAGCCCTTTCTACAGAAAAATTTTGTCACCGAACAACTTTTCCCTGCATTTAGAATAAAAGGGCATTTTTTATTTGAGATTTAAATTGTCAAAATATTTAAAACTTGTTTAAAACAGTGATTAACATATTGGACCAAGTTTTTAGCTGTCCTCGACGCGGCAACCCCTGCCGTGTAATTATAATCAGGTCCTCGTGTCCAAACCTTGCCTGGTCCACGTTGGTCCTTGTCAGTCCTGATCCTGACGGAACCACAAGATCATTTCGTCTACCTTCTGCCCTCCGCGTCGGATGGCTCTCTACGACAACTGCGACGTCAACATTCATGGAGGCTCATCAACGATTGTTGCTGGTGATCAGTATGTTCACAGCTGTCCTTCAAGCCCAGGTATGCCACAGTTGTCCTACCCATACCAGTTTGGTGCTGACGTCACCTCGGCAGGTTTTGAACGTCTCGAGAAGGAGGTCGCTGCAAACGCCCTCCACAACTCCGGCGAGGTATCAGACCAACCGAAATGCCATCCAGGAACTCGTGTTGCCATCCTAGACCATCTCATCGCATGGGCAGCAGCGCTCACCTATACGTACCCGATCATATGGCTGCATGGTCCCGCAGGATCGGGTAAATCTGCAATCCAACGAACGATCGCACAATTACTTCATGAAAGAGGACTGCTTCTCGCCAGTTTCTTTTTCTTCCGAACAGCCGCAGGTCGAAACACCGCCAACAACTTCATCGCCACCATCGCATATCAAGTGGCCCTGGTCATCCCTGCTACTCGTCCACACATCGAGCAGGCCATCGCAAGGAACCCTCTAATCTTCTCCCTATCGCTTTGGGATCAAGCACAGGTTCTGATCCTCTCTCCTATCCTTGCGGTCCTCAACGAACCTTCCTTCAATACCAGTCACCGTCCACGGATTTTCATCATCGATGGCCTTGATGAATGCGATGACCCTGATAAGCAATGCGGAATCCTGGACGTCTTGTGCCGCGTCCTACAAGGCCTTCCCGTTCCCTTCGCCTTGATAATAGCGAGTCGTCCAGAACATCATATTCGTGGAGCATTCGACCTCGGCGATCTCAACAGATGTTCTTCGCGATTATCACTTGATAACTCCTACAACCCTGACCTAGATATCATGAAATTTCTCGTTGATAAGTTCGGTGACATCCGAAAACTGCATCCTTTCAGAGCATACCTCCCGAAATCCTGGCCCACGCCGAGGGTCATTGATAACCTGGTCGCCAAAGCCTCCGGACAGTTCATCTATGCATCGACAGTTAGTAGATTCATCGGTTCCATTCGACACAACCCAGCTGAGCGTCTTGATATCCTACTTGGTAATCTCGATGCCGGAAAGTTAAAGCCCTTCGAACAACTGGATTCTCTGTATTCCATCATCTTCCATGCCATTGATCAAGCAGACCTAGCCGGTGCGCTTCGCGTCCTGGGTATCGTCATGGTCCTGTCCCTTCATCGTCGTCGCACTCCCTTCGACCCCTATTATGCTCGATCTTCCGATGGCCCCGCCCCTTATTCACCGCGATTTCTCGAGCGCCTACTAGGGCTCAGGACTGGTGGTGTCCGATACCTGCTATTTGATTTGGAATCTCTTCTCACTATTGACGATGATGATAGAGATATCCGCTTTTTCCATGCCTCACTTTCCGACTATCTTTTTGACAAATCGCGATCCAGACAGTTTTGGATCAATGCAGAAATGATTTATGCCGACCTCGCTGAGCAGTACCTTCTCCGGTGTATATCTGAACCTCCGAAGTGGACGGGTAAGTCTTATGGCAGCCATCTCATCGGATAGGAGGACCTTACGCTTTTGCACAGGCTTTCGCATCTTTTGTGAGGCCGAAGGGGGATTCATTTTCTCCAGGGCCGCGCCAACCACCGACCTACATGAAATCATCGAAAATTTTAATTTAAAAAAGCGCGTCGATAATTTTAGTCGTCAACCACTGGTCATGTACATGATCCGACGCTCGGTGAGGTTCATTATGTTTGCCTTTTTATGCTATCATAACGTTTTTTCAGAAATTCTCCGATGCGGAACAGCTATACCATGCTCAACTGGCTATATTTGCTATGTTTATCAGAAAGAAAATTCAACTGTATTTCAGAGATGCACCTGCCCGCTTCGCCTTGGTCGCGGCAATTGCTTCGGATCATGAAGTCACATATTTTGACGCACTGAGGGATATATTCGACCTGTCACCTGGGATTGTAGACGACGACAGAAGCAGTGGCTTTAAGTTTCTATCCCAGTCTTTAGATCCGTATTGGTGGCTGGCGATGAACGATCTCCTTGGGGACCCCCAAGGAGAATTTTTCATTGATGATAATCAGTATGCAGATATTGCATTACATATGGTGAAGTATATGTCTGCCGATTTGGAGTACGTCCCACTTGCTGGATATCCTGACCTTGTTAGTAATGTCGCATTGCAGATCACATCCGGCTGACAAAGCTTTTATAATACCTGACACTATGGCCATTATCTTTCCAAAAATCCTGGCCAAGTCATCTATTCGGCCTGACCTCGTTAAATGTTTCAGGACCCTCACATTGGCGGCAGCCTATCGGGAGGAAGATTTAATCACCGCAATAACAACATATATTTCAGTAAGTAATTTTATCGTTGCACATTCACTGTGCCTTACCCATTCTCAGAGGTCCAACGGTGGTGTAAAAAATACCTTCAAATTCCTGCGGCATGTGGAATCTCAGGTGATATTAATTTCTTAAGACCGAGAGTAATTTCCATCCTCAGCCTCCTGCGTAGCATGCCCCATCAACATCAATACTTGATAGCAAACCTCAGGTTAGTAATTGCTTCAAGCTATGCTCCTTTTGTCATGATTGAAATAGGAAGAAGTTCTCACAGAGTGCTACTGCGTCTAACAAAGCCACCAAATCAGGTAACACGAACTCTCGCAGACCCCAGAATTCAGTGGTCAGTTGTTTTAATCCTCGTCATTGTTGTCGTTCCTAACAGTGGCAATTGTCTTTAGAGTCGGACAAGCCAAAGTGTGACGGTCCAAGCGAATCTAGGAGGTAGCTCGAATGTCGCCGGCTCCCGTACTCCCAGAGGTACGACCCCTATTCAGAGAATTCCGGGAGCATCCCCGATTCCCCGATTCCAGCCAACCAACATCACGCGAGCTACCAGTAGTATTAGCTCTCGGAGCTCTGGTACTCGGACACCTCTAAAGAGAGTAGGCCCCATTCCCATCCAGGGACCGCGCGCTCAGGATACGCCTCAGGTCCATGGCGCAAAGAACAAAGCAAATCATAGTTCCGAAGATCCTGCTGAGGCTGTTCCTACCCACAATAATGCCCCACTTACAAGCGCGACTGGCATCCAGCAGTCTGGGAAGTCCTCGGTCGCTTCATCCGGCTGGCGTAAGGAAGGTACGGCTTCAAAAGATTGACGCCCCTAAAAAGCCGTGAGTTGCCCTTCATAAACTTCATCTACCTTTGATCTCACGTCCTCTCAGGTCCTGGAAATTTTGGAAAAGATAGGGAATAGGGAATTTAGTTTGATATCTTGGTTGAATATCACACTACTATACTTTTTATATTCCAACTTAATATCTATCCCTATCCAATAGAAAGGAAATCAGATACACGATCAAGGTCTAGACTCTAGAAAGCATCGAAAGTTGACAGAAGGAATCGATAACTTCCTCTTGAGATTCTGTTCTCGTCCCATGCCTTCCCATGGACCATCTTTCTTGAATCTTTAGCGAATATGCTTTCGCCGTGACGGACTCAAGACGTTGGTAGGTGTGGACAGGCTGACCTTAATATTGGTGGTCTGTGTTTGTGAAAAATGGTGCATGTGCTTGGAGGGATGATCATCGTGAGGGGAGAGGTTCTGGAAAGAGGTGAAGATGCGGCCACACATTGTTGAGCCGCGTTAGACATATCTGATGGAGTTTCACGATGAGTAAGTACAATAATACAGGGTTTCCTCCATTTCAAAAGGGATACTTCGGATATCGTTACCGTGGGCTCGTCGAGCGAGTCGGGAGAAAATGCAGGGATGTCTTTGCTTTGAATGACTCTGGTGGCCTCTAGCATGTTCGCGATTATGAATTGGCCATCTGAATAGATGATTGGTAAGAGCGAAGGAAGGAACCAAAAAAATGTTCATGGTCACTTAGTTGGTATATGGTTCTCATCTGCTCTCCAATTCACTTCTTCCATGTATTTGGCCACCCCAGTTGATACATGACGGCCGACGAACCTTCTCCTGGCCTCCTTGGGGTCGACTTGGATGTGCCATCTCCCATCCAACAATAACCCCCGGTCATTCCAAGGATGGATGGTAAGAAACACGTAAAGTCCTTCAATAATTATGGTCCTGTGGTGCGGATGAATCGACACGGCATTCGGAGTGGGATATTTCAGTGCGTGGTCGAAAGAAGGCGTAGTGGTTATTTTGCCATTGGTGATGAATGAGGTGTCTCTGAGTTGGCGAACGAAGGAATCATAACCGGTAACATAAAGCGTCCAGTGGCCGCCATTCCTGTGGTGGACGGTTTGAGGTTCAGGAAAGACGCTGAGTTTGGCGCGAGAGAGGTGCCAGCCATCTAGTACAACCAATATAGCTTGAACGTGAAGTGGAGTAGCATGATTATCAGAGGCCGGTTGGAGAGCGTCATCACTGTTTTGTTCTGCTTCCACCGCTGACAATTTTCCGTGAGCATCACCAGCGATGAGACAGTCATTTCAAGATCGATACGTTCTGTCAGGAGATGGGCGAGTGCTTTTGCTGGAGGCCGGTATTCCTGCGATACCGACCAGGATGCGGTGCAGCCTTGCAGTGCTGAGTGAATATAATTCTAAGTATTGGCTACTATTCTGGTGGTCCTGTGATGTCACCGTTACTTGTCACTCATCCTACCTCCAGCAACCTCACCATCGACCTGTTCGCCGTTTCGGACCATCAGCCCTCGCCAATCACGTAAAAGCTCCCCACCCGCTCTCCTGGATGGTTGCCCGTTCCGCCCCCATGCTGCTTAAATATCCACCAAAGAGTCTGCGCACACACCTGACACTTTTCTGCCAAACGTGGGCGACGGCAACTTCTTCTTCGACCACTTGACCCTCGTTCTACGGTCCCTGACTGATCTCGTCAACACCCAACCCAACCTCTCTGTGATTCCTTCCATCAAGACCGTTATTAACGCCGACCACAACGATTCAAAAGTCACGTTGATCTGTGGTGGAGGCTCCAGTCACGAACCTGGATCGACGGGTTTCGTGGGTCGCGGTCTGCTCTCCACGAACGTGTGTGAGGATGTGTTCGCCAGCACTAGTGCGCGTCAGGTTTATGGGGCGATGAAGGCGTTGCCGAGTAAGCTGCATATTTCCCTATGTATGAGATGATTTGAGCTTACCATCTCGCGACAGATACGGACGACAACTCTCATTTCGGTCTTGCGTGTCAGCAGGCGCAGGCAGATGGAATTGAAAATGTTGATATTCTTCCGGTTTGCGACGATGTCTGTGGCCAGATCGAAGGGTGCACTCGTCGGTAGACGTGCGTTGGCAGGCATAATCCTCAGTATGACACCCTGGCGACTCCGCTGCGTCGTTCTGATGGTTTTCTTTTTTTTCTTTTTTCTTTTTCAAGTTTCTACCATTATCGGTGATGCTCCCAAACTTGGCCAAGCCGTCCCCGGAGCCATCGCTTCAATAGCTTATGCACTCGATCGTTGCCACGTTTCAGGATGCTCTAAATACTCCGTTATACTCCTCAAAACCGTTGAAATTGGCCTAAGCCTCCAACCTTCACAACGAACCTGTTAGTAAATATTTTGACTATTTTACATGCACCTGTCTTGATGACCCAATTTTGGGGAGTTTGGGGAGTTAACTCTCGACCTTCATCTTCAGAACTTATCTCGACCTTCATCTTCAGAACTTATCGAGCAACTCAAGCTCATCCTCGACATGGACGACCCCGAACGCGCATTCGTCCAATTGGCGTGCCGCGTGCGTCTGCTGTGTGGCCTACCAACAGTATCATTTGGTTCGACCGCTGAAGCGCTGAGGAAACAAACTCGGGAAGAGAGGTCGATTATGTTCCGGAAGAAACGGCCGAGGTTGTGGTTGGTGGCCCTAAACTTTGCGGTACGTTAAGGTGTGATGTTTTTAAAAGGTTGTGGAGATTGATTGGATTGATTTCGTTCATAGTGCGTTGAAGCGGGTGTTGGAGTTGGTACATAGGCTTTTTTGGAATCTGAGCCTGACCTGTCGAGATGGGGTACAGTCAGTATTGATTATTACTTGCGTTTGGTATTATCATTGATCCCCCCTTCAGGTTGTCGGTTATGGTGACTGGAGAGACATGTGCAAACGGTACTAAAGGTACCCTTCCTAACCTTCTTATGATCTGATCTTCCCTCTAACGGCCCTTTTTTATAGCCGTTCTCAACGCTGTCGAAATGGCCTCGGCACCGATGGAGAGGTTATCGAAGTTCTCCCTATCCTCATCAAACTAATCGGTGGTTCGTATGCATCACCGTTCATTCCATTTCAATTACTCGTTATCATACATCCCAGAAAGACGCGGTGGCGCCCTCGGTGCCATCGTCTCCATCTTCCTCGCTGCACTCACCGCCGAAGCCCGATCCCTCGCTGGCGCATCCAGCTCCGCCTCTGCCTCCCTCGAAATTTTGGGCTCAGTCGTCACCCGCGCCATCACCACGCTGCAGAGGAGCAGCGCTTTGCGCGAGGTCACCCCACCGTCATGGACGCCCTTATTCCATTCGTTCGCCGCTCTTTCTAAAGCGACGATGTTCGGAGATGCGGTGGAGGCATGTAAGCTGGTTGGAGCCTCACCATCATTCGTCGCTGTTGCAGCACCACCAGCTCTTTCAAGTTCGGCACTGTTGATGCAGCTCGATTCGGTGAAGTAATTTAGCATCATTTGGTGACCGTTTATCCTCCCTGATTCGAACTTATTTTTCACACATCAGCGATTGACATAAGTTTATCCTGATTAGTAGTCTAATCAGGTCCTCCGACTCGTGGCCAAACATCGCCTGGGCCACGTTGGTCCTTGTCAGTCCTGATCCTGACTGAACCACAAGGTTACTTCATCTATCTCCTGCCCTCCGCGTCAGATGGCTCTCTATAACAACTGCGACGTCAACATTGATGGAGGCTCTTCAACGATTGTTGCTGGGGATCAGATTATCCACAACTATCCGACAAGCCCAGGTGAGCCACAGTTGTCCTAACCTTAGCGGTTTGGTGCTGACGTCCCACCTCGGCAGGTTTTGAACGTCTCGAGAAACAGGTCGCTGCAAATGCCCTCCACAACTCTGGTGAGGTGTCAGACCAACCGAAATGCCATCCAGGAACTCGTGTTGCCATCCTAGATCATCTCATCTCCTGGGCAGCAGCGCTCGCGTATATGTACCCGATCATATGGCTGCATGGTCCCGCAGGATCGGGTAAATCTGCAATCCAACGAACGATCGCACAATTACTTCATGAAAGAGGACTGCTTCTCGCCAGTTTCTTTTTCTTCCGAACAGCCGCAGGTCGAAATACCGCCAACAACTTCATCGCTACCATCGCCTATCAAGTTGCCCTGGTCATCCCTGCCACTCGTCCACACATCGAGCAGGCCATCACAAGGAACCCTCTCATCTTCTCCCTATCCCTTTGGGATCAAGCGCAGGCTATGATCATTTCTCCTATCCTTGCTATCCTCGACGAACCCTCCTTCAATACCACTCAGTGCCCACGGATTTTCATCATCGATGGCCTTGATGAATGTGATGACCCTGATAAGCAATGCGGAATCCTGGACATCTTGTGCCGCGTCCTACAAGGCCTTCCCGCTCCCTTCGCCTTGGTAATAGCGAGTCGTCCTGAACATCATATTCGTGGAGCATTCGACCTCGGCGATCTCAATAGATGTTCTTCACGATTATCACTTGATGACTCCTACAACCCTGACGCAGATATCATGAAATTTCTCGTTGATAAGTTCAGCGACATCCGAAAACTGCATCCATTCAGACAATACCTCCCGGAATCCTGGCCCACGCAAGAGGTCATTGATAAGTTGGTCGCCAAAGACTCCGGGCAATTCATTTATGCATCGACAGTTGATAGATTCATCAGTTCTATTCGACACAACCCAGCTGAGCGTCTTGATGTCCTACTTGGTAACCTCGATGCCGGAAAGTTAAAGCCCTTCGAACAACTGGATTCTCTTTATTCCGTCATTTTCCATGCCGTTGATCAAGCAGACCTAGCCGGTGCGCTTCGCGTCCTGGGTATCGTCATGGTCGTGTCCCTTGGTCATCGTCAGATTTTCTACCCCTCTGATGTTCAATCTCCCATTGATAACCCCGTACATTTTTCACCGCGATTTCTCGAGCGCCTACTAGGGCTCAGGACTAGTGGCGTCCGATGCTTGCTATTTGATTTGGAATCTCTTCTCACTATTGACCATGATGATAAGGATATCCGCTTTTTCCATGCCTCACTTTCAGACTATCTTTTTGACAACTCGCGATCTGGACAGTTTTGGATCGATGCAGAAATGATTTATGCCGACGTCGCTCAGCAGTGTCTTCTCCGGCTCATGTCTGAACCTCCGGAGTGGACGGGTAAATATTATGGCAGTCATCTCATCGGATAGGACCTTATACCTTTGCACAGGCCTTTGGGCCTTTTGTGAGGCCCAAGGGGAATTCACTTTATCCAGGGCCGCGCCAACCACCGATCTACATGAAACCATCAAAAATTTCGATTTAACAAAGCGCGTCGATAATTTTCGTCTTCAACCGCTGGTAATGTACGGAATCCGACGCTCGGTGAGGTCCATTATCTTCGCTTTTTTATGCTATCTTAACGTCTTCTTAGAAATTCTCCGATGCGGAACAGCTATACCGTGCTCAACTGGCTTTATTTGCTATCTTTACCCGAAAGACAATTCAACTGTATTTCGCAGATGCACCTGCCCGCTTCGCCTTGGTCGTCGCAGCTGCTTCGGATCATGAAGTCGAACAACTTGGCTCACTGAGGGATATATTTGACCTGTCGCTTGAGATGGTAGAAAAATAGTGGCTTTGATTTTCTATCCAAGTTAAATCCACGTTGGTGTCCGGCGATGAACGATCTCCTTGAGGACCCCCAAAGCGAATTTTTCATTGATGATAATCAGTATGCGGATATTGCATCACATATGGTGGGGTATATGTCCGCCGGTTTGGCGCACGTCCCACCTGCTGGGTATCCTGGCCTTGTTATTAACGTCGCATTGCAGATCATATCCGCCTAGCGTTGCTTGTAAAATACTTGACATTATGGCCAAGATCTTTCCAAAAATCCTGGTTAGGTCGTCTATTCGGCCTGACCTCGTTGAATGTCTCAGGACCCCCACGTTGGCGGCAGTTTATCTGAAGGAAGATTTCATCACTGCAATAACAACATATATTTCAGTAAGTAGTTTTATCGCTGCGCATCCACTATGCCTTACCCATTCTCAGAGGTCCGACGGTGGTGCAGAAAATATCCCCAAAGTCCTGCAGCATATCGAAGCTCAGGTGATATTAATTTCTTAAGACCGAGAGTAATTTCCATCCTCAGCCTCCTGCGCAGCACGCTCTATCGATATCAGTACTTGATTGCTCACTTGAGGTCAGTAATTGCTTCAAGCTACGCCCTCTTGTCATGACAGTGGGAATGAATTCTCGCAGAGCGCGACCGTGCTCAATGAAGTCCCCAAATCAGCTAACACGCACTCTCGCAGAGCCCAGTATTCAGGGGTCAGTTGTATTCCTCCTCGTCATTGTTGTCGTTCCTAGCAGTGGCGATTATCTTTAGAGTCGAACCCGCCAAATTGCGACTGTCCGAGCGAATCTAGGAAGTAGCTCGGACATCGCCGGCTCCCGTACTCCCAGAGGTACAACCCCTATTCAGAGAATTCAGGGAGCAAACCCGATTCCCCGATTCCAGCCAACCAGCATCACGAGAGCTACCAGTAGTATTAGCTCTCGGAGCTCCGGTACTCGGACACCTCTAAAGAGAGTAGGTCCCCAGGGACCGAGCACTCAGGATGCGCCTCAGCCCCATGGTGCAGAGAACATAGCAAGTCAACGTTCCGAAGATCCTGCTGAGGCTGTTCCTACTCACAACAACGCCCCACTTACAAGCACGACTGGCATCCAGAAGTCTGGGAAGTCCTCGGTCGCTTCATCTGTTGTAAGGTACGTCCTCAAACGATTGACGCCCCTAAAAAACCGTGAGTTATAAAGTTCATCTACCTTCTTTGGCCTCACCTCCTCTCGAGTCTCAGGTCCCGGAGAGGATAAGAAATAAGGAATTGAGTTTGATATCTCAGTTGAATATCGCACTACTATATTTGTATTCCAACTTAATATCTATCCAATAGAAGGGAAATAAGACATACGATCAAGGTCTAGACTCCTGAACGCATCGAAGGTTAGCAGAAGGAAACGATAACTTCCTTCCGAGATTCTGTTCTCGTCCCTCTCACAACATGCCTTCTTGACCGTTGGTACTACTTGGTAGTTATTTCCATGGGCCATGTTTCTTGAATATTTCGCGAGCATGCTTTCGCCGTGGCAGACTCGAGACATTGGTAGGTGTGGACAGATTGGCCTTAACATTGGTGATGGTGGCGCGGAGGTGGTTGTCAAGAGAAATGGGCGAGGACGTGCCGAGGACGTGCCGAGTAGCGGGGAGGGATACTGAATTCACCGAACGTATGGTGGCGACCAGTGCATTATATCGAGAATGGTTTTTGATAGCAACCCCGAGCTGTCTACAGTAAGTGTTGCCGCCGTTTGGGCGTCATACATTGACCCCACATGGATTGCTATTGGGGCTCGATGTTTTACCATATTTCTTGACGGACCCCCCAAGTTCTAGAGCCGCGTCGGTGTTCCTGTGCACTGTTGTTCCTAGACTTGTTCCTTTGATGATAGAATTAGGCAAGCAGCCCAGAATGTAAACTAATCGCGCAGACGAGTTGATAAATGCAGGATGTTCTGTTCTAAAAAACCTCTCTAGGATCAGAGTCCAAAGAGATCGCGAAAATATTTAAGACGATCATACATCCATGTATATTATCGCAGACTCGGTGTATGTACAGGGGCCCTACTCGTGTAATTTCTTCCTTTCGAATGGTTTGTCGAGCCCTCTTTCCAGGTCGACTTGGGTGATGCGCGTTCGAATTCTAGGAACCTGCATTCCGGTGTTGATCGAGCACTGGTACCCATCCTTTTCATGCATTATCAATCCAGCTCTTGGAGCAGTGGGGGTCCCCGTTCTGCGGGTGAGATTAGAAGGAATACTGAGGAGATGGGTGGTTATGAAGTTCCCGCTTCATAAATCCCGCATGGGTATTCATTTTGGGTGTAGGTATAGGCATACCGTTAAGGGTGGCTGGAAAAATAGCCTGAAAAACACCGTCAGGCCTCTGAGGAAGTGGATATGCGCAGCTGTACATTGAAACGACATCCAATTGTTGGCAAAGTTTGCTCCAGCATAGCAAGCCTTTCATTTCCCTACTTTCGCAAACCAGTTCATCTCAAACTCAACTCAAACTGTCATTTCGACCTCAACCACCTGAGTCGCTCGTTCATTAAACTCGAGCCAAGGGTTCGCGTTCGTTCCTGGTTATTTTCTATCGGAATTCATAACGATAGTGCATTGTTGTCAGAGAAGTTAGTTATAGGCGTTGGCGGGGGAGGTGAAGCGTAACGGTCCGGTGAACTTCCGAATTTCGACTGGGCCACAGTTTCCCAGTGGGTAAAAAGTATTCGCTACGGTGGTGAAATTCGAATTAATAAGTAAAGGGTTTGATCATTGAGGTAAGTAAATCATTACGGACCTTACATTCTATTTGTAAATGGACAAGAGGCGACTCCTACGTACACTGAGCAGCGAAAAAGGAGCGAAGGTCGGGTAGGTTTGGCGCGCGTGGTTGTTGGTCGGATGTCGGTAGCTTACCCCGAAAAAGAAATGCACGAGATGGTCAGCGCAGACCCACTTAGATAAGTAGCTGTTAATCTGAGTTACATGCCGAGGGAGTGAGGGAAACTTCACTGAGGATGAGACGTCTGTGTTTGTGAAAAATGGTGCATGTGCTTGGAGGGATGATCATGGGGAAAGAGGTGAAGAAAGAGGTGAAGAATGGCTACACGTTGTTGAGCCGCATTGAATATATCTGGGGGAGTTTCACGATGAGTAAAATAGTACGGGGTTCTTTCCATTTCAAAAGTCATACTTCGGGTATCGTTACCGGGGGCTCGTCGAGCGAGTCGGGAGAAAATGCAAGGATGCCCGGGGCCCTTACTTTGAATGACCCCAGTTGATACACAACGGCATTCTCCCGGCTTCCTTGGGATGGACCATCTCTCATCCAACAATAACCGTATGGGTGGATGGCAAGAAACACCTAAAGTCGTTCAACAATTATGGTACTGTGGCGCGGATGAATTGACACAGCATTCGAAGTGGGATCTTTCAGTGCGTGATCGACCGGTTTCGTAGGTCGCGCTCTGTTCTCCACGAGCGTGTGTGGGGATGTGTTTCAGGTTTACGGGGGCGATGAACGCGTTGCCGAGCAAGAAGGGGACGAGATGATTTGAGCTTACCACCTCGCCGCAG
>Ga0307513_10003313_pt1 | contig 21925 bp, 24 predicted proteins | sample 15_EM_MG_FD_202174 | JGI IMG/M metagenome (GOLD analysis project Ga0307513, IMG submission 202174) | Populus trichocarpa ectomycorrhiza microbial communities from riparian zone in the Pacific Northwest, United States - 15_EM | ecosystem: Host-associated > Plants > Roots > Unclassified | place... | reverse complement strand
GTAAATGGCTTTATCATAAATGATAAACTCCTGTAGTTTTCCTTATAGTACAGCATAGTTTAATTTACCTCATATCTGTTATTACTAAAATATAAGTGTTAATTATTATTAGGTAATCCTAATATTTGTATTTTACACTTTAAAATTATGGACTGTTTGGTGTACCTGATTTTCAAACCATAGTTTGTAACCTTTCCCAACCATGGTTCTACAACCATGGTTTGTAACTTCCGAATTTTCAAATTACGGAGCACCAAACAGCCCCTAAGTCTTTAGCGCCAAATTAAGATTAACTGTATTATAGCTTTCTCACCTGGCATCAGCACTAATCACATTTTCTCTGCCAAGAAATACCACTTGCCCACAGACTGAGAAGTCTGGGAGGACAAGATACTCAGGGATATTGGTTAATTCTGGTCGGAGATGGTGTTGAGGTCGCAGTCTGGATGCATGAGAGGCAGTGTGACTTAGTTGCATGTGTCCGGATGGAACCCACTGTAGTAGCAGGTGTCCAGACACACCAGACACAACTGGATGTGGCGCCTAGTAGGTACAGGACGCATTGGATGCACAGAATGCAGAGTCCCGACCAGGAGAGTTGGGGCGCACCACTAGAGTACCTGAGACAACATATCTTTTTGCAGATCAGTTATCACTCCCTAATCATGATAGTCTATTACCAATATAATACAGACTAGGACCAATCCTCTAGGATCAATAAGGATTGTTGCATCCTGTAAATAAAACAAACTTCGCCTATTAGTACACTGGCAAACAAGAGTATCTAATTGGCTGTTTCATGATAGTTCTGGATGGGTTATTCTTCAGTCAGAGAACTTTCATCAATGACCATCTTCTCATGAGTAACTGTATCTTAAACTCTTTGATATCACCATCAACCTTCCAAGTTCCCTAAGTAGCAACCAATAGTAGATCTTTCAAGTTATCTGTTACCACCAGTCTGAATTTTCTTCTTCTATTTACTTTAGTTGTACCTATTATTGCCCTGGCTTTTGCCGTTTGAAACCTATTATAATCTTGTATTCATTGGGCTGGGATAACAAACACAATGTATATGTTAATAATAGTAGCCAGAAGGCATTTACAAAGGGTCTTTAGTCCCTTATCTTTGATAGTATCGCTCCTCACAATTGTCATTTGAAGGAGAATTAGTATTTTATTACAAATAAACAAAAGCCCATCAAAGGATACATGGTTATGAGTGTATGGAAGAAAATATCTTCCAACCACACCTCTGTTGATACCATGGCTTCCAGCATCTTTAACTTGTTCAGTCAAGTTAGCTCCACTGGTGAAATGGTTTTGAGAGAGAGATTTCTTATTTTCAGTTTGGAATAGAAGGAGGACAGTAGTATTGGATAGAATAGCCAGCTTGCCCACAGTAAACTCTCCACCTTTTCTGAACAAATCGTGTATATACTCTTCAAAAAACCATCCTGTTGTACTTTGCAGCTTTGTTTGACATGAAAGTTGCTTGTAGAGGTCAAAGCACTTTTGCTGTCAGAAGTGTAATCCAACTTCAAGGAATTGGTAGGCTACCCACCTTGTAGTAAGTCTGGCTGTATAAAGTAGACTGTTGGGGTTTGGTTTCATGATAGCTATCTTGTATGAACACATTTTGTGAACACTATTCCCTAGAGTTTGAACTTCCCCTTGGGCAACATAGTAGTCAATTTCAAGATATGTGGGTCCAATATACTTTTCCCAATTATTGTCAAACTCTTGGTAACTTGAAATTGTGTTGAGCTAGAGCTGTGCTATCAGTCCATAATATCTAAATGTCATGTATAGCCTGGCTACTTATATAGGAGTTATAGGCTTTTCCAGCCCTTTCCAGCCAATGACCAGTGTTTATTGTTAGAAAATATCACCTCAGCTTCAAAAATGAGATTAATACTAAAAGGCAGTATATATTTCACTCCATTGCCAGTTCGTCATATAGTGAATCTCCAGATTCCAGTCCTTTTCGCACTGCTCTGATTCTTTCATTTTTACTGATAATATAGCTAGAACAATGCACCAATGGTAATACTGAATATTCCACAATTCATATTTTAGGGCCATATCTGTCAGAATCCATAGTCTTCTATTTTCTTGTTCTTCCGAATTCAACAGAGTTGGAGCCTTGACTTTTACCTCTTTATAGGTCTCATCAAACAAATAACACCTAGCATTATTATGCTAATAGACAGTTGGCTTATATCTCATGAGCTGCTTTACTAGAAGTTCAGTGAGAAATACTAATTTCCCTTTTTATTTCTGGTTGTCAGTATTTAAGTAAAAGGTAAGAAAGGTGAATGACAAATAAAAGTACTATATACAATACCTGGGCTGTCCAGCAAACTGAAAATCTCTTTTTGCACTACTGTCTAGTGCTCCTAATGCTAAGAGTCTCTTTCCTTCAGCCAATATAAGTTTGTCTATTATATATTGGCATACTCAGATTGTGCAAGTAGTTTTTGCTTTGCAAATAGGACTCGAGAGACAACTTGTATGATATTAAATTCTATCTAGCCCACTGGAGATAAGCTAGGCAAGGTGGAAATTCTACTGTTTTAGCAAACTCTATCAGGATTTTATACCCTGGCCGTATTCCATATTGTGGCATAGGAATTTTAACTGATACATTTTCGACATTTTGAAGTTGGAAATCCTTTCCCCAAAGCTCGTGATAGACATGTTCCATCCTGTTATATGTTGAAAGGGTACCACTATCAGCAGCTTGTATCTGTGTTAACAAATCCAAAAAGGTTTAGTATTATACTATGTCAGCATAAGTTATAGGTTTAGTCCTAGTAGGCAGGCATAATTAGGCAGGTAACTGATTTGAGGACAACATACCTGGGAACTACAAGAGGAGAATTCCTGTAGACTTGAAGCTGCTATGAGATTAATGTTTTTTGAATGCTCACTGGTAGAGTGAGGAATGTGATAGGGGAACTGAAGTGTATTGATTGTTTGATTTAGAGGTATAGTGTATAGAGAAAAGAGCGCAACTGAGACTAGATATAGCTCATGGTGGCCATCCATACAGTGGGCTGATTCTCATACAAACACCAGAAAAAACAGTCACCCTCAACATGACAGCAGTGCCGCTTTTGCTCACTATTGTGCTCTAACCTAATATACCACAATGGGGTTACTCTATTAGTACCCACCCACACTTCTGGTAACAGTCACCTTCACAAACCCTAGCTACTTGTGCCAAGATCGGGCTAGTGGCTACAGCACCTGCATGTTAGCAGGCCCACAACCGGCAACAACTTGAATGTAAATAGCACCCAACAGCCCAATGTAATTTTGTAGGTTACTATAGTAGCTTTCTAGCACAACTTTGTGGCTTAAATGCCCTCGCAGTCTGCGGCAAAAACCTGAGAAATTCACCATATCCGGACGAGACGGACTGTAGTATTTTAAAAGGGCGCTGGGGACGGACGGGAATTTCGGCGTCCGTCTCGACGACTGCAGATGACGGGTGAGGAGCGGATGTACGGTTCGTGAGTTACCGATCCGTCGTGGACTGTAGGGACCTATAGTCACCCTCCTAGCCGCTAGTCTTTCCTAAAAGACGGACCCTCTTGCCCTACAGCTTGAGACAGACGCCCGGGAGTCCCGGGACTGCAGTCGTGGGGGTGCCTACAGGGCGGACGGAACACTGCCTATCCGAACCCCCATTCCTGAGACTTAAAAACGGCTAGTAGAAGACATGAACAGGGGTTGAAGGAGATTAGGGCGGTGTAGTTACACGTCCCAGGCATATTGAACCTGAACATATGAGTCCGAATTTAGTACGGGGTCACAGATGTGCACAGACAATCCGCCATACAAATTTTTACCCCCTGTGGGCGGGTTCAATATGCCTGGGACGTGTACCTAGTTTAAGAGTAGGCACAGACATGTTGACTAGTTAATTAAAAACGTGGTCTTTTTGAAAGGTACAAGTCGATGTTGTGTGGTTCTCTGGCTGGTTTTGCTTTATTTGGAGAGCAAAAGTGTACCAATAATGGTGGTGGCATCATCGGGGGGCAGATGAGCTTGAGTGAACTTCCATGGGTGGGTTTAGCAAGAGAAACTACAGTTGGGCCCAAATTGTATTAGTACTCGTGCCAAAGTTTTGACAGGTGGCTCACAACCCGTGCATATTAACTGGCTGACAGGGGGGGGGGCATTCCGAACAGTGCCTAGCAGCTCAAAGCAATTTGACAGCTCAGCGTGACTCAACATAAATTTGTGGGTTACTGCACCACGGCATAGCAACATTGTACTCGTCCCAGGCAAGAAATATCCGGAAATAAGGATTAAAAATATATATGGTACAAGGGTCAGGCATTTAGATTTCGAACACACCAAAGTGGCTTACCCGCAAAAAATCCTCAAAAACCGGTGAGGTCACAAAGTGGTGTGTTCGATCGCTATATGCCTGCCCATATTGAGATCTCCCATGGTGGATATAAAGGATTTTTACGGTATCTTCCCAAGTTGAAGGCAAAAGCCGGAAAACAGCCCCCCTAATTCTGAAAAGGAGCCGGAGGTATAATACCTAAGGAAAACGGCATCTCAAAAGACTACGCCAAAAATATCTCAATGCTAGACTTAAAGTCCACAGAAATGAGTGATATCGTATGGCATGGTAAGATTCGCGGGAGGATTTTCTTAGGCTTTTCTTAGGTAGTCTAATATATATGAGCGAAGCGAATAGGAGGGTAACCGGCTATTAGGCTTCTCATCTTTTAGACCCCGACGGCGGAAAAATGATACACGGCGAGTTGACCAGTGGTGAAACGAAAGGCCAAGCAAACTCGCAACGAAAACAATCTCACACTCAAGGGTGGGAGAAAAGCATTTCACTAACAACCTCAGGCTCACGCTCAACGACGACTCCGATAGCTAACTAAGAGCGATCACAGGAGTATATATCAATCACAAAGACATCATATCCATCTATGAGTCATAGTACTATCATGTGAGTCCCCTTCCCCATCATAACTCCCGGGCTGACAAAAGGAAAAGAAACTCTCCCACTTCCGCCGGGCTTCCAGCTCTCTTACACTGGCCTTACAGTGCTTCCACTTTTCTCCTGGCCGTTCCCCCCGGCTTTCCCGAAAGCTGCACGATCCCAAAACTATCTCACATTCCTGCGTCCGAAATGCTCTCTACAAACACACCCGGAGCCGAAACATACGCCCAAATCCCAGCGCATTTCCGAAGCTAAACAAGTGTGTCCCCGACGGCCACCCAAATAATAAAGGAGGTATCGGGAGAGTATGGCGAGCAGCATCATGTCCAACACCATCTGGCCGGCCCAAATACCAGAGGCCCAAACGCGAGGGTAGTTGCAAAGTAGTCGGTGACAAATTGTGAACGGGCTCCCACAGGAATTGAATGAGTCTTGAGTATAGGGTGTTGGAGGGGGCGTACGGAGCTACCATAAATAACAAGAAAGCTACTATCATACTATAACAAAGCAGGGGAGGGTAGTACCGCCTATACTTCAGTGGAGCGGATGACAACAAGCCTTCCCATGTGTTACCCAGCTTGAAAATGGCGGATCTGGCCCCACCCGATGCATCTCAATCGGGTTTACGCAACGAAGAGGCTAGCCCACTCTCGAAAGAAAGGAACCAATTGTGAGGGATGAAAAAATAAAAAATTCCGGGTTTAATTCTTCTACTTCTACATCCAGCAGTTCTATCCTCTCGGCCAGGTTAATAGAGCCGGAATTCTGGAAGTGTGCTAAGTTAGGCGTTGAGAGAATAGACGGAGGTCTGGAGCGCACACTCAGACAAGTTTCCACCGGCATCTCTCTACCCCCGCCTGAGGGAAGAGATAATGGACCGTGGAATTGGGCCTACAATCAGGTATCATACCTAAATGCCAAATTCTGCTATACCCTTACCCTTTCGTAGGACTGATTTTGCAGCCGTGCTCTACCAGCATAATTTCAAAAAGAGAGATTCCGTGATGCCCGAGAAATTGACACTCTACATACAACTGCCCGAAAGGACAGAGTCTAAGAATCTGGGCATCTTCCGGGGGCTTCATGGGCCCCGGGTGCGAGTGACAACCTCCCCCGACACTGTTAACAACTTCCACCTTGGCCAGGCCGCGTATCCCCTCTAACAAAAAACCTTCCAATCCTACGAATCGTACTCGTGGCGAGAATAAGTCTTCAAAGAACCGACGTAACCATCATGCTACCTCGCGCAATCCTCCAACACCACAACGACTCAAATCGATGCCAGATCAATGAAAGGTCTTACTACCGGATCTCATGCGCCTAGAGAGAGGGGGGGGGGGCACAAATGCACAGGCTTTAGTATTAATAGTCATTATAGTAGCGATCGTGGTTACGCCCATTGTCTGAGGACCCATTCTCACAGCGAGCAGGTTCACTGACCTACATCTACAACCTTTGGACAAGATCACATCACGTCACAAACCCTCACTCACACACCAGCCTTCCCCCGCGGAATAAGAAACCAGGAGAATATGAATACTATTCCCGTCAACCCATTAACTAGGGGATAAAAAAATTAGAAAATTTTTTATTCAGTGAGCACAACCCTCTCCCTCCCTCCCTTTCCTCCCACCGCCAACCATATCCCATCCTGCACGATGTTCAACAGTCCCCCCTACCCACTCTTCCATTTCACCTCCTCATCCATTCCCTCGCTCGCTCGCCCGTGGGTAGACTAACAAATGACACACATATACCAGATTTGCCCTAATCCGCCGGGTCAGTACAAACTAGAGAGGTGCGGAGGGCAGGGGAAGATGGGAAGGAAGGATAGGATCCATACCACGACCCTCGTCAGTGGGCGTCTCTGGCTCGCTCGGCGCCGCGGTGACTGGCTTCATGATGTTTGGGAGCTTTGGTAGGGTATTTGAAGGCGCGGTCGTGCGTGCGGGGGAAGGGAAGGGGAAGGAAGGAGAGGACGAGGGGTTAGGGAAGAGTATTTATGATGGGAGGCAGTTGGGTAGGAGGATAAAGGATTGGGACAAGGTGGGTAGATGGGTGTTGGACTGTTCGGGATAAGGGAGAGGACAATATCAAGGAGTTTGTTTGGTGGCGTGGGTCTAGAAGCGTTGTTGGCTGGTCTTGTGCCTTCTGGAGTGGGGCACGCGCCTTGGGAATAGTTATGATGGAGATGTAATTCTGGCTGTGAATGTACGAATTGCTTGAAGTTCACCAGTGATGATTTCACAGCGGTACCGGCTGCAGGAGTTGAGCGCCCCCTGTGTGTAGTTTAATACTGTAAGTCCAGTCCTCCCGGATGGCTCTTGGGGGCAGATTCGCCATCTTTCTAATAATTTCAACATCACGATATGAACACCCGCACACTGGCCAGCCCCACATTCCATTACCGGGTATGCCTACTACTCGAAAGTCCCATACAGAATGGAAGCCAACTTGCCTCTCCCCTTCTCCCACTCATCATATGCCCCTCTACACAACAGCCCACACCCCGCACTTGAAGCGTACCTTGGCGAAGCCCGAAAGAAGTCTAGCTCGTCAGAGAACAATATTAAGAATTATACTTTCTTAATATTGTTCTTCTCTGTCAAAGGTACGATACAATACCAACAAACCAAGTGGCTGTTTGGCATGAGATACTACCGCAGCTACCAACCATGATTTGCAACTAGGCTTGTAGAGCGACCAATCGGAGCTCAAGCTCCACTTTCCAAGCATTATGATTGGCCACTTGACCAACTTGGTTGCAAACCACGACTTCTAGCACCGTAGTATTTCACGCCAAACAACTCCTAACAATTTTGTTCTTCGTTTCTTTGTTCCGGGGGAACAAACGCTTGCCCGTAACTTTTTAACCCCGGGGTTTATTAAAGAGCGCTATTACGTAAGCTGGAAGGGCGAGGGCCCATCGTCAGCGATTTTCAACCTTCAACCCAGTTGCCATGTTCCATACGGCTTGGTGTGTACGCAGCTCATGAGGTGAAAATGATATTGTCTTTCCTTGTTCGATGGTCCCTCACTAGTCTGGGGGCCCCGGGGTGCGCTGTCTGGGGAATTATAAGCATTAAGGTCCTATATCTTGCTCAGGTACTTAATAGGCAATAGCCCATGGAATATCCCTTTCTCCCTGATTCCGCATTGAGATTCAATCCATGCACCTGAATCATCTCGTCCGTGAACAAGGAAGATATCAAACCATCGGCGTCACAGCCTATCACTCGCCTCAGGTAAGCTTCTAAATGTTGAGAAATGGTCCTCCGGGCTGAGGCATGATACGAGAGATTTGCTTGAGGCTTCCTACTCACTATTGCGTATATGGGAGCGTGCGCGGAAGTGTGTATTCCACATTGTGGGTTGCGTCGTCACGATAGGGTATACTTGTACCGTTCATGTTCTGCTTGGTTAGCTAGAGAACTTACTAAACAATCTTCAGCTAAACAACAAAACGTTCAATTCTTGATTCTAGATGTTGAGGATATTGCTTCAACCTGAAGGAAGTATGTCCCGTGGGCACAGTGCCCCCAGTGGGTAGGGCCGCTCCGGTAAACAGTGTAGGCGGATGCAGGTTAGATTCCACCAGCCTGAGGAAGCTTGCCAGGCTTGGTAGCAGCCTATAGGTTCCGCTGAACTTGGGCGTGTATTTAGCAGGTAAGGAATTATCCCTAATATTTTATTTTTTCGTTTTTCCATTTTTTTACGCTCCCAATCGGATGTTTGTTATACTACAGTAGTTCAAAACTGCTTCCATCTGACTCGCTAAATTGACCGGGCGATGATATTGTTTATCCTTGAAGCACGCGAAAGTTTGAAGGCATGAGAGCGTGAAGGATTTCTCATCTCTCACCGATTCCAGCTACGGGAAGCATGTTACCGGATTTTGAGGAGCTTTTTTCAAACACTAAGAGTTTTGAAATGGATTCGCTTCCTTTTTATTTATTGACTCTTCCATTTGTTCTTCTGTTCGTCCGTTCCCTCTTTCCCTCTTTCTTTCTTCTCTACAAATCGTGTAAAAAACCAAGACTTGATTTACTCGCAAGTAGCCTATCGCTGATTCCAACTCCGGTCTTTTTTTCCATTCTAGCGACAAGTGGACCACGTGAAATCGGAGGTACTATAGGACCGAGTGCCAATGCATGAAGGGGAGAACTTTCCCGACTCACAAAGCTGAATAGTTTGATATATTATTATAAAAAAAGAACACTGTGTTGGAAACTGTAGTTATGGGTGCGCTCTCCTCTCATCTGTTGCTGTAGTTACGAGTGACACCTCGTGACCACTTACGTCACCCCCCTGTTCTCTCTTAAATCCTCGCTTCTCTTTTCTCTTTCTCTTTCTCCTTTCTCTTCTTTCTCACTCAATAGTCTTCTTGTTCAATAAGTATAAACAAGTCTTTTGCTTTCTCCGGTGACCACTTTGCCTTTGAACCTGAGGAACTACTCGCTTGCCCTCTTCTGCACCCGATAGTTCTCAACACACTGAATGGAAACTAAAGCCAGGCAAACAAAATCGGGAAAAAGATTAGTGGTCGCCGAATTAGGCCATATTTACCCCCGCCTTGACAGCACTGCACATGGTCGCCTATCACCTCCTTTCACCTTATCGCGTATCCTAAGCCGAAACACAACCGACCCTTGCATATGAATACTCCGGCATATTTCTCTATAGATGAGGGAGTTACCTCCCATATATGATCGCCAAAGCTCCTTCACACTCCAGAAGCTTCAACGATTCACCGTGCACGTGGATATCGAACCAATACTGCTGAGATCCATGGTGTGAATATGCCGGCCCTGAAAATGTGGATCATCCTCAATTCTATTTTGTATTGGATTGGATGAGGCGCCATACTGTATCATACATCAAGATCAATTCCTGCTTCAAGAGGGTTTCTTGGAGAACCTTATCTACCATGAGAACTCGAATAATTGGATGGTACGATGTGCTATTATAAGCTTTCTTCTCTTAGCAAGGTCAGGAATATTTTAATTTTTTTCCCGTTCAGGAAGAGAAAAGAGACCAGAGAAGGGCGCATGCATATTCAGCACACTGTCCGATTTCTCAGGGTTTTAAAAGAATATTAACTCTGCCTCATCCCGGACAAAGCACAGACCCACTTGCTGCGCACCACCGAATAGCAAGATCACTACCGACCCAACAGTAAATTCCTAATCCACGACTCCAGTTCATTCTCCCTTTCACTTTATCACACATGGCTTATTCTCTTATCCTACTTCTCCCATCTTTTTTCCCGCAGGGCCCTTCCTCGCCATGTACTCTAAGCATACCCCAACGGCGTTCCTGGACGAACCTCCCCTCCTTATTTTTTTCCAGTACCGCGCTCTGGTGTTTCAGATGTAGATATTGGTTATTGGGCAGGTACACACAATATCCTCCCTCCCTTGGTGCCTGGGGGTGAGGCGAAAGGGGTTGATGCCTTTTTCGGGGGTGCTTGAAGAGTTATGATAGTGATGATAGTCTACGGTTTTCTTCAAGGAGGTGCTGCGCAGTATTTCTTATGGCTTTCGCAATATCAGGTAGAGCGAGCGAAAGATTGCTGGTTGGGAAGGATGGATGGTTGGTTTCGCTTTTGTCCCGCATTGCTTGTGACCAAATTAACTTCTTTTAGTAGACAGAATCCCTGTTCCGTATGGATAATTTCAACACTTGTGTTCTTTCCCACTGTTCGGTATTACTTTGGTTACTAGTACAAGCACAGAAGCGAAATTTCTTTTAAGAGGTAAATATACGAATCACTCCCCTAGCGGGAGCCATATTTTATCTGAGACTATTATCTGGCGCTTTTGTTTCATTTCGCCAATAAGCGTCCATCTCGGCAAGGTCGCCCCCTCAAATCAGCTCAAACTAATCTAACCCATGTCATTATATAACTAACCGATAACTTCGCGCGGAATTTCCTACACCACTAATCATTGGCGCACCCCACCTAACCAAAATTCCCCTTAATACTCTTCCTGACCCTTTTCTCGAACGCGGCCACCCCACCCGTAAGATGCTTAGACTTCCCCCCGCCAACCATGTAAATCCTCCCATTCTTCCCCTCCTCCTCAACAACCGCGCTCGTGAACCATCGGTCATGGCTGACGATTACCACCGCCCCCTCAAACTCCTTCAATCCCTCAGCCAGGGTAACCACACTATCGGCGTCTAAATGTGTAGTCACCTCGTCTAGCACGAGTAGGTGTGGCGGTGGGTGCAAGACCCGCGCTAGCGCGACACGGACTTTTTGACCGCCGGAAAGGCGGGAGACGGGGAGCTCAGATACCGTAGCACCGACCAGGCCGAGGGAAGAAAGAATAGCACGGGCTTCGTGTTCGTCGCCACCGAGGAGTGATAGTGTCGTCTGGTCCTGCGGTAGGGAGTCGATAGCTGCTTGTGAGAAGTAACCGATGAGGGATTTGGGGTGGTGGGTTAGTGTCCCTGTGATTTTCCCGTTGCTCGGTGGTATGTCGACTAGGCAGGAGACCAGGGTCGATTTTCCAGCACCGTTGAGACCGACGAGGCCTATGCGATCACCAAGGTGGATTGTCAAGGTTACCCTTTCCAGAACTGGTGCCTCCGCACCCGGATATGTGAAGCTCAAGTTCTCGCAGGACACCAACGACCCTGGAAAGCGTAGTTCAGCGGGGGTGCTCGGAACCGCCAACCGCGCCGCCGGGTCGTCGGGCGGGATCTCAATCCCGTCGCGTACGCTGTTGTGAAAGCCTGCCAAGTCACGATTGAGCTTAAACCTACCGCCGCGGATGCCGACCTGATACCCCATGCGCTCGTCAAGCTTTTTCTGCCGCGACGCAGCTTGCTTCAGCTTCTTGTCATCACCAGAAGTCTTAGCAGCGCGGATATTGCCAGCGATGGTGGCCTCCATGTGCTCCTTCTGCCGGTCTTGCGCTTCCTTCATGCGCGTTAGACGCCTTTGGTTCTCAGCGCGGGCAGTTTCGTAGGCTGCTAGGTTCCCCGGGAATCGCTCCAGCTTCCCCTCGCGAAGGACGATGATCTCGTCTGCCAGTGCGTCCGCGAATGCTCGGTCGTGGGTTACGAGGAGAAGGGTTGTCTCCGTCATGGTTTGGAGATGCCCCTCAAGCCAGAGAAGGGATGGGAGGTCCAGAAAGTTTGTGGGCTCGTCTAACAGAAGAATGTCGCAGGGCTGGAAGAGGAGTGATGCCAGGTTTGTGCGCATACGCCAGCCACCAGAAAGGGAGGAGAGGGGTTGGGCTATCATCTTGGGAGTGAAGCCGAGTCCGAGAAGAAGTTGTTGAGCTCGGGCTTCGGCAGTAGCGGCAGACATCTACCAGGGAATTAACTTTGATGCCCAATTCGGACCGAAAGTGCATTGTGCTCACAGCTTCAAGGGCGGTTTCAAGTTCTCCTAGCGTGTTGATCGCTTCATCCGTCTCTTCCGCAACGGTTTCGTCGTTGATGATTTGTAGCCTGTAATTTTTTAGTAACCGGGGCGGTGTCACTCTAAAGTAATCGAGCCTACTGGGCCTCCTCCTCAGCAACAAGAACCTCTAAGGCCTTAAGTTCCTTTCTAGCCTTCATCCCTCTCGTCCCACTCCTCAAAGTAGCCGCTTTCTTGGCCTCTTCCAACTCCACCATTCTTCCTTCGTGCTTCAACATCCTCAGAACTCTCACAGCATCGGTGGAATCCTCGGTATTATCTAATGCCCTTTTAAGCACTATAGTGTAAAATTTAGCCCCCACTCTCCAAATCTGCGCACAAACCACAAACACTCACATTCAAACCTCCTCAATGTGTTAGTCCTAATCCTATCGCTCCTAACAACAAACTCCAACACCCCCTCTTCCCCTCCCTCCTCGTCCTGTCCCCCGTCAGAATCGTAACTCTGCTGCAGATAAAGGATTCTCAAGTTCCTAGCGATACCCGGAATCAACTTCTCCCCGATGGCGCGGAGAAGCGTGCTCTTTCCAGTGCCATTGCGGCCGACGAGGACGTAGTGGACGCCGATGGATAGCTTGAGGTGCGCATCCGAGATGATTTCCCGCCTCCCGATGGAAATGTGCACGCCCTTCAAGTCCAATTCCTTGGACGCAGTTTCCTCGAGATTGAAGCGGGTTTGTTGAGAGGTCGCTTGGATTGTTGCAGGGCCAGATTTTTTTTCGCGAGGCATTGCGTGGTTGTTTTGTTTGTTTGGTTCGTTGTTGGGTTCTTGGCGTATGCTAGCGGTGTTGTGCTACGAGGAAGACGTTCTCCGTGAATGATATTTTTCGATCGGGCAAGGAAATCACCACTTTTATAAGCTTAATATGGGGAAGCCTTCTGCCCTTACTTGCGGCCACGACGGGACTACCGGTAGAGGTGTTGGAACAAGTTCAATTATCCGGCAAGGTGATTCAGAACTTGAGTCACCAGTGACTAAGGGATGCGATGTGTGCGATATCTGACAACGATGGGTCTTCTAAGTTGATGTCATCCGCGGGGGGTTCTTTGGCGTTTGGGTTTACCCGCATATTGGAGGAGTTTAGCCGCCCCGTGTTAAGTGAAGACTCACCACGGCAACGCAGCTGGTCCAAGTGTTTATATTTTGATTGGGGTTGCACAGTACTCGAGTACCGTGTTGCCGATAATACTTGAATAGCTGCAGTTGGTTGCCCCCGCTGTGCCCGCGGAGAGAGGTAACTTATTTTCAAGGAAAGGAGAAGTTCTAGACCGGTCGGACCAGAGAGTTCAATACTGGCACGGTGAAATCATTGCAAATGCTTGATCAATTCCGACACGTAGCAGGAAGCTGTCGCCGTAAGGGGTTCAAAGGTTAGTCAAATATTTGAAGATTTTTACTTAGGGATACCAATACGGTAGTCAGGGCTCAACTTACCTTCTATCAGTACATATGATACTGTAAGGCATAGGAGTACGATATGTGATATGCGCTTTACCGTAGAGCCTGTGTAGAACCAGAACCCGATCAGGTTCCTAGGGCTTGGTAACTGACTACCGCTACGCTACTCTACTGGTACGATAGTTGGCTATAAATTTAGATCATGTACCGGCACTGTACCAGCACTGGAATTCGTGTGGAAAATTTGGCTTTAGGCTCTCTTTCTTTCTGAATGGGCTAACCTGTTCCAATACATGGGTAGCTTTACAGCTGACAGTACTAGTACAGTGCGTGGCGGAGGCAGTGATTGATTTGTTTATTGTTTGGCCGGCAGACGCCTCATAGATAGTACCGTACAATATATCAACATAGTTCAACATTTAACACATGGAAACATCCAAGCCTAAGCTCGCATAGACCATAGAACCTTCCTACTGGACTTGGCCGGTTGGTGGAAGTCATGCTCTCTACAATGCCAGAACCGGTACGGTGCCGTAAAACTCTTGAAATCTCATTTAACCACTGTATCATGGAGAAAACCCCTCCCACGCCAGTCAATCCCGAGCCTTTCCTGTAGAACACCACCATGATTTTTCTATCCCAGAAAGGGTGCAAAATTCCACTCGACGATTTCTTGTATGATATGGTGAATGGTCTCAACGTAGCCTGACAAGATACCTACCCTAGCATTTTCCTGAAGAGGGATTAATGGCTAATCTTAACCAACACAGGCCATCTGGAAATTGCCTTTTGGAGTGTGCGGAGATTCTAAAATTTAGCAGCACTTCTGGTGTATTTTTGAAGGAGTATGTAGGCTTTTTTGTGAATTCTTGTGATTGTGTGCTATTGCTTAGAGCCTGTTTGGATGCGACGGTTCCGTTCGGTTGCCTCATACAGATGACCGTTTCCCTTCCGTTCCAAGACACTGGAACAACAGTTTCTACAGGTAAAACAGCGACAAAGCGGAACGGTCGCCCCGTCCTCCGTTTTTGCCAAACGGGCTCTTGGAAGCTGAAGTATTGTTTTCTAAGCTGTGGGGGAAATTTTGTGTTTTTGCTGGGGAGGAGGTTGCTGGCATTCTACCGGGCACAGGATTAGTTGATAGAATAGCTTTTCTCCGCCTGGACCGGCACCCCCGCGAACCTTCTCTCCCAAGCCAGAGTGCTGAGTGCTGGGCCTCTCCGCCCTGCCAAACCACACAAGCGACAAACTCGCTTCTGGCTTCCCACCCTATCCCAGCAGGCCGGTGCCAAGCTTGCGACGATCCTGGCTCCAAACGCGTCCAATAACAACAACTCCAAAACTCTTGGCGACAGATCAAGACAGCCAGCGCAGCTCGTCTACCGATCCTGCACCCCCGTACGCACTGCTGGTATATCACAAGTTACTGCGTCAAACCCAGCACAAACCACCACTTTTTCTCCGTTTCTTTCAACCTTCACTTTTGTTTATTTTCCCCTCTTTTCCCGCAATGTCGCTGTCCGCGAATCCAGACTCGGACCGCGCCGGGAGACGGGTTAGGCCTGGTATGGTACGCAGTTGAACTACTCGTGAGTTATTTAACAAATGGTGGTTGGTTGACGGGAAACCGCAGAGCCGCTCCTCCTCGATAATAATTCCCGCAACCGGTCTGCGAATACATAGGTCTTCGACGAATCTCCCGAGAAACTATACGCTTGGGAGGTTAGTCTGCTTCCCTCCTTCTGTCCATCCCGAAGCTAAGCGAAGCGAGGCTAATTTTTTCACAGCGAACCAACGCTCGCACCCTCCCGTCCCGCACTTGATTCTGATGATGATGATGACAATGAAGCGTCCGATAGAACACCATTACTTGGCGGTGGAGCAGACTTCCGAAGGAGACGAAGGATAAAGTCGAGGTTGAAGCGCGGGAGGAAGCTGGTGAGGAATTGGTTTGCCCGGTTGGATTACGAGATTTGGAAAAGGGTTATCAAGTGTTCGTTGGCGTATTGGATTGGGAGTCTGGCTACGTTCGTTTCTCTCCCAAGGGCCTAGTAGACGGGGAATGGAGGACTAATATGGAGGGATAGTTTTGTTCCGGCGATTTCGGCGTTTTTGGGGAGATATGATGGGAAACATATGGTACGGTTCTTCTTTCCGCTGGTGGTTGTGCTGCGGATGGGATGGGATGAGAAGCGCGATGCTGATTGTGTTGTGATGGTGGGAGGCTAGGTTGCTACATGTGCTGGTAGGTTTCCTTTTATCCGTGCCCAATTGAGTGAGTATGTGGTTGGCTGACCATCTGGTATTTCCGGATAGTTTATTTTCATCCGGGTAATTATTCCATCATCTCGAAAGCTGTTTGATGATTTCGCTAAGTCTTTGGCATTGGATGGGGCTTAGCTCGGTCCGCTGGGAGTATGTGTTTTCCGCACCCACGTTACAGTAGACTTTCACATTCTGATCTTCTCTTTAGGCATGCATGAAGCGACGATATTTGCATTGGCTGCGTTCCTGTACAGCACAATTGTTTCTGTTGGGAGGTATGTCGGATAAACATTTCTCCGGATGCAGTAGGTAGGCTGATGCCGACTGTTCAACAATAAACAGCATGGGAGTTTCGCGGTTATTTGGCCGATTGGAATTAATTCAGTTGGGGCATGCCATTGTTCTCATCGTGTTCTGCGCTGGTGGGTTGGGATTGATCGGATACACCAAGATCGCCATGTCCAGCCCGACGGCCAGCGTGGCCTGTTCATTGGCCTCTATATCTATTATTACGGTTTTAACCAAGGAAGGTAATTTACTAGAGTTCCCACTAGCCCATACGGCCCGCCTACTTACAACCTGCAGGGAGTGTCCAAAGCGGTGACTTCAGCATGGGAAAGATATATCAGGTGTCCACTATTGTGATAATGTCGATTGTTATATCAAACTTTCTAGCTTTCACTTTGTGGCCCACGTCCGCGATCGGACAACTTAGGCAGTTGATGATTAGGTCTACTGATTCTTTCTCGGCCATGGCATGATACTCGCCCTTTTCCACCCGGCGATAAGCTTGCTAACCTGTGCTAGTTGACCATCATCACCCGCAGCTTTCTCCACGGAAGTGAGAACGAGTTACTCGGGGAAAGGTTCAAAAGTGCCACCACCAATCACAGAACCGTGTTCACTTCTTTAATTAAGAACCTTAAAGAAGCGAAATATGAGCACTACCTCCGCGGCACGGAACAGGAATACAAGGTTGAAAAGAAACTCATTGAGTGTATGCAGCGACTAGCTCAACATATTGGTGGTCTTAGGAGCGCTGCCTCAACACAATTTACCCTCTTAGCCACCGCTCAGGAGCACCAGACGAATGGAAAGTCGGGTGGCGCTAGCGAAGGAATTCCCATGAGTCCTCGGGAAGACGCGACTGACGGCCCTCAGCTTTTCACTCCTCCGGATCACGATAGGATTGCCATCACTGCCCCAATTTCTTCGGTTGCTTCCGCCGCAGGGAGTGACACTGCTGGGCTGGAAGAGGACCCCACTGTACCAATCAGAATATTCGACCAATTTATCTTCCATCTTGGCCCTCCCATGAAGTCACTAGCGTATACTCTAAAGCTCATGCTTGATGATTTACCATTTATCTCTGGTAAAACGCACACCCTCCAGGTGAACAGAGGGTTTAGAGGAAGTCTAGGCCAGGCAATAGCACTATACTCGGAGATGAGAATTGAAGCGCTAAACACGCTTTACAAAAGTGAAGCCGTGACCAAGGAGCGCCCGATGGCAGAAGCCGCAGACGTAGAAGAGATCGCAGCGAGTTGTGGATACTTTTCGTATTGTCTGCTTTATTTTGCCGAAGAGATGCTTGTATTTCTCAGTCTTCTCGAGGAATTGGAAGACTTGCAGGCGAGGAAGCCGCGGTCGTGGGAGTGGGCAAAGTTCTGGAAGTCCAAGAAGAGCAGGAAGACTACCGAGGAAGAAAATTGTAATTCCTACAGTTGTACCGTCCCCCTAGCCATTCGCTGACACCCCTGTCGTAGTAGTGAGCCCAACGAACAACGCTACCAATACTAGCGATTTCGCCCCCCTCAAGCGGAGAGAGACTATCCCGAACGTCGCTCCAGAAGTCGGCGTGCCATTTACGTATAAGGTATGGAAAGCGCTGAGTTTGTTCCGACGGCGTAACATGCGGTTTAGTATTAAAGTCGGCGTGGGGGCGGCGATCTACGCTCTCCCAGCTTTCATACCGCATACGCGACCGACATACGCCCATTGGCGCGGGGAATGGGGACTGGTTTCTTACATGATAGTTATGTCCATGACCCTCGGTCAGACCAACAGCTCTGGCAAAGCGAGAATCTCGGGAACACTCGTCGGAACGGTCCTATCACTCTTTGCCTGGTTCGTCTTCTCCGTGAACCCGTACACCCTCTCACTGTTCGGCTGGGCTGTCTCAATCCCGTGTTTTTGGATCATCCTCACTTGGAAGCAAGCTACCTTTGGCCGCTTCATCCTGCTAACCTACAACCTCTCCGTCCTCTACGCCTACTCCCTAGCTACCTCCTCCGCCGAAGGGGGGGACGATGACGATGACGAAGGCGGAACGAGCCCGATAATCACCGAAATAGCCCTTCACCGCTCTGTAGCCGTAACAGCCGGCGTCCTTTGGGGCGTCTTCATAAACCTCGCGATCTGGCCCACCAGCGCGAGGAATCAACTCCGCAACGGTCTGGGCGTGCTCTGGCTACGCATGGCCCTAATTTGGCGTCATGACCCACTCCTTAGTCTGCTCGAACCCGCCACCAGCACAACCAGCCCTTACCACAACCGCCGTGACCAGACGAAATACATGGATATAACCGAGGAACACGCTCTCCAAAGCGCCCTCCTCCGCCTCGGCGGCTTAACGGCCTCTGCCCCGCACGAATTCCGCCTGAAGGGCCCTTTCCCGGAAAAGGACTACAAAAACCTCATTGTGGCCAGCCAAGCTATGCTAGACGCATTCCACGGCATGGCCGTCATGATCGCCAAAGACCCGCGTGCGAACCGCCGTGAAGCGGAGATCCTAGCGCACACCCGTCGCGAGAGGGAGGACCTCTGTGCTCGCATTAGTCATTTGTTCTACGTACTAGCTGGATCGATAAAGTTAGGTTTCCCGCTGCCGGGAAGTCTGCCCAAGACGGACAGAGCTCGGGATCGCTTGCTGGCGAGTTTGTTTGAATTTAGAAAGAGGGTCCGCGGCACTGAGGGCGATTCGGATGAAGACTTTGCGCTGATTTATGCCTATGGTTTGTCTTCCCTTCATGCTTCCTCAGCCCCCCGGTGTCTGTGGCTAATTGAGGGGTGTGGGTAGCGCTGGTTACTGGCAGAATTTCGGAAGGGTTGCTGGATGCTGTCGCTACAGTTGAGAGGCTTTATGGCGTGCTCGAGGAGGAGATGTTGGTTATTTGAAGTGGGAAAGGCAGTTGAATGGGGGTGAATGAGATAGCTGACATTGCTTATTTTGTTTATTTTTACCAATGGGCGGTTTGTTTATAGTTTATCTATGGATACCCTCGAGTTCATATAATAGCATAATTGAAAATTTTTGGTTAAGGATTGCAAGGGGCCTCCAGAAATAACCTACCGTTTGGTTTGTGATGCACGGAAATGCTGTGGGGGATCACGGAAAGTCACTCGCTCACGGACATCCACCTCCGGCCCCGGACAGATAGAAGTCTTCCCCAGGTCATCAAACGCTATCCACCTCGCATCGGCACCCGTTCCCCGATTCACCGACTTCACCCACACCGGTCGTGCCTATTCCTACCCACCCAAGTGAGTTCTAAGCCAGACTCCATATTTCAGGAGACTTTTTTCAATGCGCAAGTATTAGAGTAAAAAGCCCGAGTCCAAGATCCGTGCAAGGGCATTGCTAAAGGCTATGGTAGAGACTGGCTAAGTATTATTGCGATACAGAGCTAGGATGGAGCTATTTTGGGATAAGGGTGGAAATGGATGGGGGGCTGTCCTCATGTGCTAATGAAAGTGATGTGTGCGAGGGGTGTGGTTATGTTTGCGCATTCTTGGAATTGCTTGGATTGTGGAATTAAAGTGCGTGTTTCTGATTATTAGTGTTGGGATGTGGAATTGGGTTGTTGCACGGTTACTTGCGGCGCTTGTAGAATACTTGTGGATGAGAGGGTAGAGGAGACGGAGGATTGATATAATACGGGTATCATATATACCTTGCAGGTACTTAGCTAATCATGCGTCCACTTTACAATCGATGATACTTTCTACGGGCATTCTTCCGTGGTTTGGGTTTTGATAGCAGGTGATTTACGCTAGTCATCTGGGACACTACTCTGGTATGATATGATATGTTAAAAAACTTGGAACGGGAGAACTCGAAAATAATTATTAAAATTAAATTTGAAAATTGGTTTCCAAATTCCCCAAGACTTGAAACAGACACCGGAACTCCCTGGGATATTTTTCTTTTCCCTTTTCTACTCGTAGTGTCTTGCGGAAAGAGGAGCACTGTCGAAAGGAGATCAGAATTGGTTCTATCATAGTACCTGAAGAAACCGGTCTGGCATATCTAATGGCCGGATGGTAGGTGCAATTAAACTAGTCTTGTACCTCAGGTACACTCCGGTCTCTATCCAATTTTTAACAATCCTTGCACTATCATACACCGCATTTCTCTATTCAAAAACAACCCTATATTCCGCAGTCTATGTCGCCCGGGGAAGAAAACTAAGAAAACGAAGGGGAAAGGAACCATTCAAGAAAAAAGACATTATAAGAATTTACAAAGTGAGAAGAATTAAATATAACAGGATGAAATCTACAAGCAATGTAAAAACTCGACCTTCGCAAGGATGGAAATTTGACTCAAAGAAAACCATGGAACGTGAAAACGGAAACTCGGAAATCCTCACACTGCCGGGAAAGAAATAGTCGAATGGGGAGGGGGAGGGTATGGGGTGTAACTGCATTGACAGGTTATGGGATTACCCCCGTCGACAGGATAATGTCTGAGTGCGTCATAGAAGGTAACGTGCGGGAAAGGGAAGAGAGGGCGGGTATTTCGACGGGGAGGTGTCTCCGGGGGCTTAAGTGGTACTGGGGGTTGCCGCTTTGTGAGATTTTAGGAGCGCTATTATCTTCTCGTGTCCTCTCCGAGTGGCAAGCAAGAGCGGTGTATAGCCCCATTTATCTGGCTTGTCAGGGTTGACCTCTTCCCGTTCGAGTAGTATTTTTACCACTCCCTCATGTCCGTACTGAGCGGCAGCCAAGAGCGGTGTTTGGCCATATTTATCTGGCTTGTCGGGGTTGACCTCTTCCCGTTCGAGTAGTATTTTTACCACTCCCTCATGTCCGTTCTCAGCGGCATGCGAGAGCGGTGTTTGGCCCCATTGACCTGGCTTGTCAGGGTTGACCTCTTCCCGTTCGAGTAGTATTTTTACCACTCCCTCATGTCCGTTCCGAGCGGCAGCCAAGAGCGGTGTTCGGTCACTATTATCTGACTTGTCCGGGTTGACCTCTTCCCGTTCGAGTAGCATTTTTACCACTCCCTCATGTCCGTACCAAGCGGCAGCCAAGAGCGGTGTTTGGCCGTCCTCGCCTGGCTTGCCCGGGTTAACCTCTTCCCGTTGGAGTAGTATTTTTACCACTCCCTCATGCCCATGCCAGGCGGCAAAAAAGAGCGGTGTTTGGCCGTTCTCACTTGCCTTGTTCGGGTCGACCTCTCCCCGCTCAAGCAGAATTTTCACCACTTCCTCCTGCCCGTTTTGTGCGGCACATGAAAGTGGTGTACGACCAAAAAACCCATCCCCGTTGATATCAGAACCTCCCACCTCTATTAAAGTAGCGACCACTTCAACAATTCCAAAGAACGATGCGCAGTGTAGCCCACTAAGCGGAGTACAAGTCTCGGTGTCCTTATCATACAGATCTGCATGGGCAAGGAGTAATTCGGTTGATATTAGGCTATAGTCCTCCTTTAACAGCTCCAGCGCGAGTGATTTCCCGTGGACCGAGAGCTCCTTTTTCGCATGCACTCCCCAGTATACTGAACAGTATTCTAGAAAGGGTGTGTTCCAAGTATCATCAGAATCAGCAGTCGAAAGGGCTT
>Ga0307513_10003312_pt1 | contig 21925 bp, 21 predicted proteins | sample 15_EM_MG_FD_202174 | JGI IMG/M metagenome (GOLD analysis project Ga0307513, IMG submission 202174) | Populus trichocarpa ectomycorrhiza microbial communities from riparian zone in the Pacific Northwest, United States - 15_EM | ecosystem: Host-associated > Plants > Roots > Unclassified | place... | reverse complement strand
AGCATCACATCTGGCCGGATACTAACTCACGGCGAAATACGGCCACCGGGGCCGAGGCTGCTGTAATAGTGCGGGCCAAGACTCTTATTCTATGGTACACCCTGTTTGTGAATCCTCTCCCAGCACCTGCTATATTGATGTCCGAGGTCCACCGTGTTTGGCTGAAGGCTCTCGAGGACATATCTGACGCAGGAAATATTGAACTATCGGTGGCAAGCATAAAAATAGTAAGTGGACGCTGATACTCAAACTTGACGCACTCGTCGTGGGTGCTTACTAAATGTGACAGATACGCGCCAGACACTCTGCAGTAAGATCCCAGTTTCTGTTCCACGTAAAGGAACGCATTGGAAGATATTACGATCTCGCCCGAGACCCGACGGCGATGGCGCGTAGGGTAGACTACCTCCTCGAGAGGGATAGATTCATGTGTTCCCCGAGAGGGTATGAGGTAAGTGTGCGCTTTGTGATAGCCCGGCCACAATTAATGCGTATGGACTTGACCCAGCAAGTAACGAATCGATTCCTCGCGCCCCAGATCCCCGAGGCAATATGGGGAAAGTACTTCAAGGGCAGGAAAATGCGCGGGATTGCCGAACCTGATTTTCTTGGTCGCATCAATGGCACCATGGTATGTTTAACCTGTGCCATACTCTGCCATACTCTGCGAGCATGGCAAACCGGAATCTATCTTGAAACATGCGTCTTCAAGCCGGACGCAGTAGCAGGTGAGCCTGACCCTGAACCTGGTGTTCTCTAGTTCCGGCCAGGATGCTAACCTCATGATGAGCTCAGAAGACCTCTTTGCCCGCCAGCGCCAGACGTGGGCCACGTGCCCAGACTGGGTACAGACAATGATCCTCAAGAATATTCGCGAGAACATCAAAGCAAAAATGGAGAAGGTGCATGTGATACAGGAAGATCGCCGTGAAGGGTTTACTGACGATTGGGAAGCAGTGGCGGCAGAGGTGCAGAGTCAGATGTCTAGACGGCCCCCCCACTGGCAACTACTCGGATTCCGACACGCCCAACTCTACGCATTCAGACACGTCCAACTTCACAGATTGAGAGTCAAACTCCCAGCAACCTGCGTATTGGAGCCCCGGATAACCGAAATGATTGACAGGAAACTGTCACGTCTTTCGATTTCACCCAGGTGTCGGCAACCCTGCTACTCAACTTCCTCGATTCGGACCTACAGACTCCGAACGGCTCACAGGAGGTGGCTGGGGGGCTGACTTTGGACAATACTGTGACTCCGACTACATTGCGACAGCTCGCGCTCAGCCTTGATGATCTACAGCCGGCGGAGGAGACTACTGATCCGTGGGATATGGAGCAGAGGGAAAGTGGGAGCATAGATGCGGGTAGTTAGGATGCTGAGCATGTGTAGTGTAGTGGTTTTGGGATGCGTTCTCAAATATAGGAAAGTGTGCGAGGAGCAGAGTCGTATTAAGATGAGGGCGTCTAGCCAACTGAGGGAATTCAGAATAGAATTAATAGAAGTAACGCTTAACAGGTGCATCTTGGCAATCAGGATAGTAAAACACATCGTGACAGCGTTTGAAAGAAGAGAAGTGCCTAGGCGTAGGATCAGGATGACATTAGACTAAGTACACGATGCGTCCGGATGAAAACGCCGCGTCAGATAGAGTCCCGATTGGATCAGGACGCGGCATATATAGGGCGTAAGATCAGGAAGAAGTGAGCAGGCGTCAGGAAGGGAGACATGCAGATCGAGGGATCCGGACAAGGTCGGCAGGGTGTGAAAACATTAGGACGCGAGATCTGAAGATGAGTGAAGCCCTGACGTTCGCTAAGAAGAAACAGGCATCAGGGCGGGAGAGTCATAGATCCGACGCAATCAGAACGCAATAGCGGAGAACCCGACGCAGTAGGAACGGAAGAGTCGTAGATCAGGGGGAGTCAGGAGGTAATAGAGGAGCACCAGAGGGAGTCAGGACGCACAGGACGTAGGGGTCTGTGTCCGGATGGCGTCAGGACGGATGGCGCTAGGTGACGCAAAGTCAGTACGCGACGTCGATCCGACGTTACGCCCTGAATCGCGATTACCATTCCGACGTCCCGGGCGTCAGACGCACGGGGTGCACAGGACGCAAGGTATTATTTTTGCTGATGTACTATAGCTACCTTTTCTTAGCGTTGTTGCAGTAGGCCTTGTTTGCTCAGCCTCGTTTCAGCAATCACTAGTCGTCTGCAACCTCTTGATTCATATCTATATACAACTACTTAGGTATTAGTACTCTCATCCCTGCCTGATATAGGCCTTATATTTATCCACTACTCTTCTTCTGGCAGTTATTTCCTTCATCTCTGATGTCTCTGCTACTAGAGGTGCAGTCTTCCTACTTGTTGTTTTGAATTTCGTACATCATAGAGTTTATATTGACTCTATTTCGAGTGAGCTTGCCACTACGTTCCTGTCCCTAAGTGCAATACAGTTAACTCCTAATCCTAACCCTTAAGTGAAGATGCGTACTTCTCATATAATGGATACTAAAGGCTGCAGGGTGAGTAGTTGAACAGGGTATATATTGCTAAACGGAAACGCAATGTGGAATGTGAAGAGCAAATTGGGGCAAACAATGCTGTCACGAATCGTCACCAAGCAAGGCAGATTTCACATGACTAATACTCATTTGTCAAATTTCTATTAGCTTTCACACTATGACATTAGTTGACTCATAGTATGTCACATACCTACACAGCAGCTAGTTATCAGCAGGTTTTCATTATATGTCATACAACTCACAATTGCGATGTCTAATATGTACCGCACAGTTCCTGCACTTCTTAGTCATCAAAAAGGCATACAGCGTTTTTGCTGTCAAAATATCCGGGTTACATGATCAAAATATGCAAGTCACATGCTCAAAATATCAGTACAAGTGTGATAGTGTGTACATCATAGGTATTTCTCATCACCACGTGATTTGTTATCTAATCGAGGTTCTTCCTTGATATCTCCCTTCTCGACCTCCTCGACCACCTCTACCGTCTGTGCCACCTCGGCTTCCTCTTCTTCTTTGAAACTCTCCTCCGCCTCTGCCATGCCTTCTGGATCCAGGATGCATGTAAACCTTCTATTGATTTTGTTACAGGATTGTTTGTCAGTAACCTTGTAGGAATTGAACAAGGAATAAGTTCTGTAGGCCTCTAATATCACAAATCAAGTTCCTGTAAGGGTCGTGAGAGCGGCTAATGGGGGAGTCGGGCTTGCCCAGCTAAGCCAACCCAGCTTTCCCACAATAGGCGGCCATGGAAAAAAAGGTTAGGCTCTGACAATTGTCCCACAATCAGCCAATTTCGTGGAAGCCAGCCAACCTACCCCGCAGCCACCCACCGTCCATAATTCCCACCCACTAATCGGCTTTGCCCAGCATGGCCGACCAAGATTCATATATCCATCTTGCTTGACCGCTTCCTATTGTCAGTGTTCCACCGGTCCAAGCCACTACCTCGCCTTTCAGTGTTGTTATTGATGCCTATCTTGAACAATTCGTTAAGGAGGAATGTCGAGCGGGAGATAGTTATTGGAACCCTTCTGGGTATCAGGAATGAAGATGGGGCAGGAGTTGAGATTATAAATTATTTTACGATCAGGCATAACGAGATTCAAGAACAGGTCGGTCTCCAGAAATCGTCATTTTATGGAATTTAAACTAATCGATGATGTGGTGAAGGTTGAGATAGATATGGACTACTACAAGACCGTGTTGGGGTCCAGCTAAAGGCAAATCCCAAGGAGGTCCTCATTGGAGGGTATGTTTGCTCAGGATAGATGCTCCTAGGTGTTAGGTGCCTTTCAATATAGCTAATTAATAAACTCCGATATGCTAGCTCACCAGAGCACAATCCTTTATGCGCTCTTATCCAGAATCATGGTGCCTCCAAGGGTGATGGCACCTTCGCCCACCCCACGGTTCATCTTCCCAGGACTACCGCCCCGGTCAGGACATCGCTATTGGGACTTCTATATCGCCCGCTTTCAGTGCTGATCCACACACTTGGGAATGCGCTCAAGGTGGTTCTGGAAATGATGGATAGAGTTAGTGAATGTGTGGCTAGAGTCATTGTATGTTTCCCGCCCTTAAGGTAGAAGTCAGAGGAGATGCTGACATTTCCACTTGGCTGGCAAAATTCAAGCCTCAGTTGCTATTGGGAAGTTCTTGATGAACATGCTTAGTTTGGCACCTAAAGCCTCACCCGCCGATCTCGGGAGAATATTCAACACTCATATCTAGGACGTCCTACCTGTGGCATACTTGGCAAACAGTATCAGAATCCAGATCGATCTATCCAACAGGTTGGCGAGTGTCAACTTCGGAGCCACCACCCCGACACACATCGCGGGTGCTATAAACACTACGCTCACGAGTGCCACTCCAGCAGCTGGCGGAAAAAATTAAATAAATCAATATAAAAATCGGTTTCTTTACAGCAAAAAGAAAAGAAGCATATCTTGCTTCCGATTGTAGGGTTATTCACCATCTCCAGTTTACCTGCCTTCTGTTTTCATCCTTGTGAAAAATAGGGGCTTTGGCAGGAGAACGGCTGGTGGGTAATGATACTGGCGCTAGGTCTTGTATTTGCTTGGTGATTCAGGACTTCATGTGAATGTTTAGATAATTGTTGAGACGACTGTTGCGGTATTGATAGAGAAAGAGAGAAAGATGAGGGGTGACCCTGGCTATGTAACAAGAAAAGATACGGTCACAATTTCCCCAGTTTACAGAGCCTCGCTTGCTCTGGCATTACGGCCACCTTGCTGCCGCATTATCACCATACCTGCTACCATCCTGCAGGCAACCTGCCAGCCATGGAAGGACCCTCCAACAATACTGTCGCACCTCGCTGTCCCGGACCTTGCTCTACTGGATGCTTCGCTGTCCTGGAATGTTCTGATGGATTTGTTCTGGTTACACAGAAATACACCTCGCTGTCCCGGATTTTGCCTTTTCCCGGACTGGATGGATATTGGAAAGTTTCTACCACCTGCCCACATAGAGAATATATTCGTTGTCCCAAATATCCTCCTTCTACTAGCACAATATGAATACCTATATCACAGTTACTGAAAGGCATGATTTATATCCCCGGTGGTCCATCTGGTGGGAACACTGGATAAATGTTCATCTTGCTCCTTCCCATTCCGTTTCTCATTCGAGTTTCTGAGATGGATTTCTCTTTTTTCTCCCGTAGGTGACCATCGCCAAGGCATTTCGAGAGCAAACCCTGTTGTATTCAGTATTGACTATGTTCCGATTTCAAAAGATTTTCCTGATCTGTTATTCTCTACTCAACCCATCATCTAAACCACATCTGGCATAGTCGGCAGTCCTTCCTACTCAGTTATCACGCACTTGTGAGTTTTGGGAAACACATTTTTCATCTACCATTTCACTCTCTGAGATGTTTCGCTGTCCCCGTAATTATTTTGGCCAGACTGCATGATGTACTGTGATTGGATCTGAAACCTTTAGTGGATAAGAGATCGGGAAACGTGGATCTTTTTATTACTGGCTTAGGGCAAACCCTACGGGATAGAGCCACTCGGTGAGAACAAAGGGCTCAAGGAAAGGAAAAAGAATGAAAACAATCACAAAATTTAATCAATAGAGTGCCCATTCCTGCCAACCTTGAATGAAACTATCAAGGCCATGCAACGGGAATTTTCAACTTACTTGGATGAGAGAAAAACCTAAAAGGCAACAGCTCACGTTCAATGAACCATGAGAATATGATCTACACCACGGTACAGTGTGCATCCAGCATCCAATATCAAAAAGAATACGCTTGACCGGTCGGTCGAGGGGCAGCTAGTCAGATAATGTAATGACTTTTGCACATGACTCACATTATGTGTCATGAATTTCATGCATGTGACTCACATTATGTATCATGGATTTCATGCAAGTGACTCATTTAAGCAGATGACTATTTTTATAGGTTGTTATTGGTTAAAGGTTGTTGTGCAGATGACTCATGAGAAGTCAGCTGATCTTGATAGTATGACTCATTATGAGTCATAAGAAGGGGATGACTAATATGGATGAGTCATGAGGGTAAGGGTAGAGTGAAGATCAGGTATAAATAGAATGCTTTTCATTTTAGGAAGAAGATCTTGATACAACAATCTAAGTACTTTCCTACTTACAAGTTTTATTGAAAAATAACTACTTCAGATTCTTTTACTTGCTATTTCATTTCACCTACAATTGATCTGGTAATTAAAACAAGCCTACCGAGCACAATGACAACAACAACTACCAAGAAGTTCTAAAGAGTTCATCATTATCTGATGGGAGAATAGTACCTGTCACATCTAGCGATGAGGCTTTTAGAAGACTCTATCAGTTCAAAACAGGCCTGTTACCACACCCCTAATCAGACTTAAAAGAATTATTACAAATGTGGTTATTATAGACGTGGGAATGAAAGTCAGTGACCAGGGGGTAATGTTCTAACTTGCGATTTTACTACTATTTCTAACAGGTATTTAGGAACAGATTGATTGTAAGAAGTTGGATAGGTAAAAGATTGAACAAAGGCTGAATATCAGGGGAACCTTAGGTAATATCAACACTATCTACTTGTAGCAGGTCAGCTTATACTGAGATTCTGATACAGGAATACTTATGCCAAATGACATGGAAAAGCTGGATATAAAGAATCCCCTAGAGGGAAGTCGACCACGACTCAACAGTGCGGTGAAAGTGCGCAGTTTGCCTGAATGCTTGAATGAGGAAAACAAACTGTGAAACGTTATTAAGCATAATAGGAATCCTTGGATAGTGGTTATGTACTATAAGGGGATAACATATGCTCATGGAAATACAAAGGAGATCGTGATTGCATATGACAACCACAGAAGGACTAAGGCAGCAGTAATTGTGCCTTCCTCAGGTTTTAGCGAAGTTGGTCAGATCAGGCAGAAGTTATATGGAAAGAGAAACCATGACACAAGGGTCTTGAGGAGAATTGAGGCTAGGTGGAGGATATAATCCACTTGTTTTCACTAAACATCTTTTCACTTGTTCCCAACTTTCACATTGCCGTAAAAACTCAAATACAAGGCCTGTGTACTATGTCGTTGAAATTGTCTTTTGTGGTGAGCACTGTCTATTTTGCCTTGTTTTTCTTCCCAGCTGAGCAGTCATTTTTCAATGACATCTCTACCCCTTTCCCATAGGGGGACATTTTGACGATATAGTACATATAGCCAAACATGGCAATCAATCAAAAGCTGGTTCAGATATCGTGGGGTAGCATTCAGATTGCTAATGGTGGCATACAGAGATGATTATAAGTGTCGGGAAGGGCAAAAAAACCATCCCTGTCGCTTGTACCACCCAATAAGCCGCACTTGACAATCTCTGTAGCTCAGGGCCTTTCTGGACAGCCCTTAAATTTGAAGCAGGAAAGCATGGGCTAGTCGAAAAAACTTACTTTAGTGTGTTAACGCTCTTGACTACAAACTGTCCAAGGATGTCAACGGTACTTTCGGCAATATTGTCATCAACCTTGGACAGCATGAACCAACCAAAGTTGCTGCTATCGCAACTATACAGAGAACTCAGAAAATATGTGATACTGGCCTCTGCTGGAACGTAGTTGAAGATGAGAAAATAGCAGTTATGTTTGATAAGGGTTTGTTTGTTAGTGGGGAACACTTTGTGGGATGACAGAGGTTCATTGTGGATTTTCCTTTGTTATGGGAAATTGTTTATCGATCATCGATCATCTACTTCTCGAGAGTTAAGCTTGGAGTTTATCGAACCCCCCACTCTTTGTCTTTCATTTTCAAGTTTCAGTTTTAGTTTTTCTTTCTTTTCTATTACTGATGGTCTTCACAGGTACTGTCGGATTGCGAATTGTTCTGTGGGGGCTTTTTTAGATATTTCATTTCTTTATAGTCATGGGCATGAGAGGTTCTTAGCTAACGGGGGAGGTAGGAGGTGGAACTCCCAGGCAGAGAATGATTTGTAAGCAGTTGCATTGATCGTTGGTTTTTGAAGGGTGGGCTTGGCCAGGAAAACACTGGAGAGAATATGACTTTTGTATCTACAATCGCTATTCTTTAGTGCTACAAGCTACAGTTTCCGGTTGTTTGTTTCTTTTGATGGTCATCGACGAAAGATTAACGGTTTCGATTGTGTGAGCGGTGATATCCCCATTCAGTTCCATTAACTGCTTTCCTTGGATTCGATCATTTCTTCCCGCTTGTTCGTTCTTTGTTTGGTGGGGAACCCGGCCTGGGAATTATCTTCCCGGTGAACGGAAATTATCGTTTCAGTACCGTCAATAGTCAAGATTGCCAATTCCCACAAAAGAACGCCTCCCGTGGAAGACCCACCACAGTAAGATGGTGGTTTTATTGGGGGCGTTACTTGGAATCTAGTCGGGCTAATCTGTCTTAATTGTTTGATTATGGGGGGATACACAGAGCGGAACACTGTGCCATGGCTGTCCCCCGCCGTCCCCCGCCGTTGACTACAATTCCCACAACAAAACTGCAGTGTTGATGCACACCCTACATACTAGTCTCTCAGATTGCCGGACCCGTCGTCCTCGCCAATTATGGCCATTTTTAGATTTCGCAGACGAGGGCGGCAAATCTTTCGCCGTCCGGGGCGCTTTAAGGGCAGGACCGCCGTCTTTAGGAAGGACGGCCGGCCCTACAGGGTGAGACATGTTAGTGCAGGGCAGGGGGATGGACGGCAGGGGACGGCCCGGGACAGGTGAGGACGACCGGGGACAGGTGAGGATGGTCGGGGATGGGTAAGGACAGCCGGGGATGGGTGAGGACGGCGGGGGACGGCGGGGGACGGCACGAATGATGTCTCATGATGCTATATGATTGGTTCGGAGGTGCATTATTTCAACCTCGGCTAGTATCGGAGGTCCAAGTGCTGGACTACAGTCCCCTATAGTCCGTTCGGTCCTAACCTTCCAGGGAGTAGTCCGTCCTAGCACCCCAAAAAAGACGGACTATGAGCCGTAGTCAGTCCCGTCCTACTCCGAAGACGGACGGGCTGGACGACTGAGAACACTGCTTCGCAGTCCATCTGGGGTCCCTGGACCTTTGGGAATATAGTAATATGGCTATCGTAGGCGGATAAACTATAAGTGAGACAGTCAAAACACACGAACACGAGAACTAGACCAGGGCTGGACTAAAGGGTAGGTAAATCACAAACTTCGTTCGCTCCCCCTAAACTAACTAGACAAAAACATAAGAATATATAGAGTTAAGGAAACCATCTTAAATATTCCATCGTTCTCCACACTCATCCATTTCACTCCATCGCTCGATGCATAACTCCATGGCCATGATAGAGGAAAGACAAGCCCACAATCTATCTGTCAATCCTTTAAACCTTAGAACAAATGAAATCACTAAAGACATTCTGTAATTTTTCATCGTACCTTTCCTTCACACATCTTTGTTTATCCACTATCCACTTCCGTCAACTCTAACAGGGAATACTGCATAGCTTTGTAACATGTGAGACACCCTCAGAGTATTATCCAATCGTTCATTGAAGGGGCAAATTTGTCCCTTTTTCGGACGAACACAATACCCCCACCAACCACAACTTAATATATAATAATTCAGGCAGTGATAGGGAGGCTATTTCTCATAAGAACGTTCTCTCCGGACTGCTTGGGAGTTCATTCTAACAAGAGGAATACGGATGGTATGTAATCTTGAGAATTCAAGTAGTTAGGGTGATGATCGCTCCAACAAAGAACCTTGCTAATATGTCAAAGCTGACTCGGAGCTTCCAGCAAGGCCCAAAGAGCGTACAGCACACTAACATGTCCCCCTGAGTGTCCTAAAGGATGGTTACTGCTGATGCTAGAGGACAAAGACTACGCAGAGTAGCAATAGTCGGAGTAGTTATTTACCAATGTCTTGGTTAAAATATAGCTATCAAGATCTACCGCTATATCAATTGTGTGAACGAAATTCTTTCCTAGTCTTTCACTATATCCAGAGTGTTCAATTTCTCATTCCATATTTTTATCATGATACTTTGAATTTAAATAAATTGTTTATGGTTCTCGGTTGGTTGTTTAAAAGCCAAGAATTTTGCTACGAAGTGTAGGATAGCGAAAGCCAAAAATTCGGACTTTTTTGTTCATAATAGCGGTCTACGACTGTATCACCTCCTGAATGTGTGGTCTGACTCCCACGAATATTTGAGAGCCTAGGGATTTTTACAGTATCTGGTTTGGCTATAGTAGCCCCATTCAATATTTACTGCACAGGCAGATATCCCCACATTTCTTGAGGCCCTGTACTATTTTAGATTCCCTGAAGCGTGAACATTTTTATCAGGTCTTTGAGCCCTTAATTTCCTATTGCTATGAACAACAACAACGTCCCTCTCAGCACCTCACGATTGACCCCGGCCCACAGCATGCCATACACTGAGACCGAAAAGAACCTTGTGGCCCACTAAAACAAACTTGCTGACTCAGGGCTTAGTCTACCCCTCACTTTTTCCCTCGATCCACTCTAGATTATACAGCCACCCACTCTGCATCTTCAAGAACGCGGCAAGTACAGCACGTTCTTTCATCTTATGATCCTGCTCGTAAATCGCAATGACAGAATCGTTGCCAAATGTGTGTTTGGACGCTTCCCGATAGATAGAAGAGATACACTGTATTACATCTTTGGATTCAAGGTGACGGGCAGCTATTTCCTTAAGGAGAATTTGAGTGAATTCTTCAGTCTTAGCGAGTGCATTCAGTCCGGCCTGAACCCCGGGTGGGCAATCGGGCTTGATTTTTTTGATCAGTTTGGCCTGACACACAATCCATCCTGCAGTTGAACATTAGTAACAATCAAACCGATAAGCGTTATAATCGCTTACCCAAGGCTCCGCGGAGGTTGTAATTTCCTTCCAACCTCATGATATCGATTTTTGCAAACAAAACCGCGGCCTAAATAGCAATTAGAAATATCAGAAAAAAGCTGGAGATGAGAACCCAACAATAAGGCTGACAATTTCAGCGGATTGCTCCCTAATCTCTTTGCTTTTCTTCTCATGAAGTTCAAGCAACTCTGCATGATGCTGCTGTGACCGGAGCCTGAGATTGGCTTCAAGTGTCCACACCCGATCGTTATAGCGTTTATACCACACGGCATCATGCTCCTGCAGAACACGCAGTGGTAGCAGGGGATCTTGCATGGGGCACGGCTGACTTGAATCGGCTCTGGCTGAAAGGTCAGGGATAGCGGCGATCCCATGTGAATTTGGGTTGAGTGCCGGAGTCTGGGTATCGTGTGAAACCCCCATATCCTTGGGTGCCTTAGCCCCGTCGACCATCGCGGGAGGGCCTGGAAACATCAAGCCACTCCCCATCGGATCGGCGTTGAACGGGTGAGTGTGGGAAGAACATGCACTGGCCTGATGCTCGGACATCATACCTGAGTTATCCATCGATGAATTAGAAATATTGGGAAGGAATGAAGGTTTGAAAATGATGCCGATGTGGTGATGTGGTGTTTGGCAGCGTCGTTGTTGGTGGGATTATCGATTTAAAAACCAGAGTTGATGAGAAAACGCAGCCACACCCCTAGCCCTACTACCTAACTCTCCAACGCAAAGAATGAGAACACGGTTACACGTTGTCAGACCTCTAGATAGCTTTTCTAGTAATTGTCGCGGGCCGGGTATGATACCTAGTTTCATAGCCGCACAAAAACGGCAGTCACGGTGGATAAGGGCCTGTCAATTAGTTAGTGGGGAAGACTTCGTGGGAGGACAGAGCTTGAACGTGGATTTTCCTTCGTCGTCGTGAACTGTTTGTCTTTCATCGTCGTTCGCCTTCTTTCCAAGAGTTGAGCATTGGGGTTTATTGAAACCGCCGGTGTTTGTCTTTCATCTTCAATTATCAGTTGTAGTTTCTCTTCTTTTCTCTTGCTGGTGATCTTCGCCAGTACCGTTGATAGTCAAAATTGCCAATACCCACAAAAGGACGCCTTCCGTGGAAGACAGAAAACAGCGTTCAACTAACTTTACCGCATAACTCGTGAGAACCGTTCAGACAACACAGGGGAGGTATAACATTTTCCATCTTCTCACCAGTCAACGAGACATGTTAAAAGAGAATAAATTCCTTGAACACTTTAAAGGCAATAATTGGTCAATTTTGATTTTCCAAGGTGCTAACTGGCTAAGCTTGAATTTTTCGTTATTGAGCTCCAATCACTACCCCGGTGTTCACGGATTTTATCCCTGCCCTGAGTACGGTGCAATCTCTGGAATTTTGACCAAAATCAAATTGGCAAGATTGTAGGGATGCGACAGGTATTACAATCTCTGAAAAATAACATACAAGTATCATACTCGAGTATTAATACTAGAAATATTGTGATTTTGTGAGATTGAAAAGAGATGCAAGATTTGCGTCAATCGCCAAGAATCGCTCAATTATTTCGATATCCAAACAGGATCTTGATTTTTTGATTTCGAGGTTATTCCCTTGGCTTATGTCATCTCTTATGCTTGCTTACTGTAAAAGCTTGGATAATTGAAATTAAGTCCAAAATTTCCTCCTCTGGAACGGGGGCAAAAAACATAGCAAAAACACAGCGCCTTTTCCCTCTTCCGAGAGAGGGAAAAAAAAATTCTTGACCTTACTGAGAGAGGGATGTCCAACGACATATGTAGCACACGGTTCAATATTCAAGTTCCTACTGTAGTTATCCCACCCATAGACTCATTGAGGCTACCCCTACCAGATCTACTCGTGTCCCGTTGGCAGAAACATACTTTCCTAACATATTCTCCTCGCTTATGCTCGTGACTTCATATCAATTAAAAACCTATCCTTTCTAAAACTTGAGAGCCACAGTATAACCTAATCATATAAATAAAATGTTCCCCACACCAGGTATAAGTAGCCTCACGCCTGGCGGGGCACTAATCTCCACCTCAACTCAGTCTTCTACACAAGTTCGTACTTCCAGTTGTCGAGCAATTAGTAACAGTGTCTTCCTTGTCGTCCCTGACATCATTAACCGGCTGCTTGAAAGTTGCATCTTCTGTTTTTTGATCCGGTGCCGGCAATGGATACTTTCTATCAACAGGGTAATAACCCCATTCATGGCATCGACAATTATTATCAGTGACAGGATTCCAAATAGTCGGACCGGTGAAGTCCGGGAGGCAGGACCAGACTGGCCAGTCCTGGTCGATGTCGATGACCAGACCCAATTAACTCAGGTGGTCTGGTCAGGTTTGGACTGGTCCTAGACTAGTCTTTTTAAAAGATCCCACGCGAGTCGGGATGGCACTTAGGCTAACACTCCCTAAGAATAGAACTATAGCTCTAGTAGGATCTTAGGGCACTTACCATATTATAAATCAACAGCCCCTCAATACAAGTTAATTGAGCATCCTGGAGCGGAGAGCAGATGGTGAAAATGCGATTACAGAATGCATAAGTTGCATAGAATACTGGTATTTTGGTCTGTGGTCACGTAATATCACTCACTTTGTGCACTGAAAAAAGTTCCATGCCTGAGAACATATTTTCCCCCACCCCTAATCTGAGTGGGGCACCATCTCCACTGTATAATTGATGGGAACAATAAGTTTAATAAAGAAAAGCTTTATTTGAACGTAATGTATTCTGATAAAAATAGTAAATCTGTCAAAGGGCACTGCATAGAATATCTCTTGGAGGGCCTGGTCAGACTAGTCCTGGCCGGGTCAGTGTTCCCAAGCGTCCCGTCCGCCCTGTAGGCACCGCCAAGACCGCAGTCCCGGGCGTCTGTCTGAAGCTGTAGGGCAAGGGCGTCCGTCCTTTGGGAAAGACTACCGTCTAAGAGGGTGACTGTAGGGTCCTACAGTCCTCACCCGTCTTCTGCATCCATGCCAGGCCCTGCTTGCTTCTGCAGTCCTTGCCCGTCTTCTGCAGTCCTCACCCGTGATCTGCAGTCTTCGCCATTTACCTGTCGGGCCCGCTAGTCACCTACAGGGCCCGCCCGTCATCCGGAGTTACACGGAAAGTTGCGCCACCTAAGACACCTACGGGCCCCGCCGGTCCGTCCCGGGAGCACTTTCGGGTACTGCCGTCCGTCCCGTCCGGGCCAAAAGACGGGCGGACTGGACGCTTGCGAACACTGGGCCGAGTTGGTTCCGATACTCCTGACGGTTCGGTTGGTCTGATTTCTACTACGGTGCAAAGTGCCTAAAGGTGGGCCCTCCGGTGGAACGGGAATTCAGTGGCAACCGATCGGAGTTGAGCCAATATTTGCCAAGACACCCCAAGAAAGTGAAATGGCACCTCCAGATAGCGAGCAGTATAGTGATTGAGGTGAAAATCATTTAAACATCTACTTTATGTACTGTGCAATTGGCTTTAAGCCAAAAAAACAAATTCTTGTGCTCATCACCTTGTTTTTCTCTGTTATCACCATGTCTTAGTCATCCGCACTCCTCAGTATTTTCTGGCATGTCACTATGTATATTCTGTCACTTGTTCCGCTCTCACCAAAATCTTCACTTTTTAATCATGAGCTACTTTTTCTTACAACCTTCAATCCAAAAGAAAAAAGCGCTGGCCTCTTCTCCTTTTGATTATCTTCAGCTCAGCGCTTTTCTTTTGCAAAAATTCCTTATTTTGATTGACTAGTTCAGAATCGCGTTCGGCCTGTTCAGAGGACCCGGTTTGAGGCCATTTGCACTATATTAGAGTAGCCTTGACTTTCCACCGGACTAGCTAGTCCAGTCCAGTCTTCTGCCGACGATTCGGAACCCTGATCAGTGATCTCTTGACACTCGTTAACTCCTGCCACTATAAGCTCTTGCCCAAATACAAACCTCGTTGAACAAGTCTACCAGCGCAAATAATCCAGCACGTTTATACTAGGTCATGCACTGAATCAGTAGGGCGCTTTAATGTCTTAGTAAGCGAAATAGCAGAAACCCTCTATGGGGATTTCCACCCTCAGTTCGGCTGTGTGAGTCTTCATTACTCAGAAGAAGGGACAAGGAGCACGGTACTAGCTTATTTGCTCCCTGTACTCTATTTATTTCCTTTTCCCATCATTTATTTTGCTTCCGCTACCTCCAAATTTAATGTCAGTGTTTCCTGTTTTTTAGAAGAGGTTCTGTCCTATCCCCCCGGCCCGAAAAGGCCCATTCAAGTCCTTCGATCATTTTTCATCTCGCCCCCCCCCTTCATTGCAACACTGTGTCGATGTGACTGGTGATCTATTGATCCTCGAGGGTCCCCGCCCTCGCATACTCAATGGAGGCAGTGGACTGTAAGTGGAAACCATGAGACCTTGGTGACTTCCCAAGACTTTGGGAACACTTTTCTGAGATTCTCTCTTGCGAGACCATTAGAACCTAAGATTATCACTACCGTACGATTAGTGTTTGCCACGAGCGGTGAAGCTCGAGGGCCCGGCTCGAGCTTTTGGCTCGAGCAATACAAGCCGACTAATTCCACGAGCCAAGCGGGCTCGAGCCAGCATAGACTTAGACTCGAGCCAGACTCGAGCTTTTACAGTATCTAGGGATTCCGATATTTCATTTCAAACACGGGAAGGTGCAGGGCAGAAGGGAAAGGGTCCTGAAGGGGCATGCAATGGGAGAGGCTGGTGAAAGCGGCAGGTTACAGGTATCATAGTAAGAATCCTAGTTGATTCTAAAGAGCGGAAGGAAAGAAAGAAGACTTTAGAGAAATCTGTTTGCACACCTCATTGGAGGCCTAAAAGTCAATTGATGGTCGGGTAGTGTAGAAGGTAAAAAATATTTTCTTATAGTACCCTCCAGCGTGCATGATTCCTGATTCAAAAGAACAATATTCCCTATCATTGAATAATGCAGATCAGAGTAAGATTGGTCTAATCCTGCGAGCCTGTCAATATCATGGATTTCAACACCGATCAAATCTCAATCGATGAGAATTCTACCAAGTTACACCAATCACAAGCGAGCTCTACTACAGCCTCTCAATATACATTTGTCGATATAATGCCAGAGAGATTAGCTATTTCTGATAGCTATGCCTCTCATCAGCAAGCGGTGTCGGCTTCATCTCCTGGCAAGCCCACTACCAGTGATGATATAGAGATATTTCGGCAGACCTTAGCAGAAAACTGGTGTATGTGAATCTTTGTTCTGTATTCTTCCTTCTGTTATACAAGAGGAGAATCAGGTAAGATATATTAGGCTAATGTAAATTGGGTATTCTAGCCGCAATGCAAACCTCAAACACGATATCTGGTCAACCAGATTCCATGATATACCGGTCCTATCTCTACAATCATCGAATGATTATTCGAGAGATTATTCAAAATCCACAAGCACTTAATTCTTCCACCGATAACCAAAACCTTATCAAGTCAAGCAAGATTCACCAAGTTCGCTGCTGCCATTGTAGCAGAAAGTGGGGTCCTTATTCACCAAGCTATACAACTACCAGTTGCTTTATCCGCTATTTCCAAAAACACCACTCTACACTTCCGTCGACTGAAGAAAAGGAGAAACACTATCTAGGCGCAATGGGGGTAATGAAGCGAAAGCGGAAAGGTGAAGCGACCGATGTGACACCTTGGACCTTGAGTGGTGGTGCCCGGGCACCTGGTCAATCCTTTGACTACCATGTGTTCCACAAGTTGCTAGTTTGTTTTATTGTCAATACTAATTCCTCCTTCAACATTACCATGTGACAATCATTTCGTAACCTCCTTGAGTATTGTCATCCAAATGCGAAAGCCGTTTCTGGTCAGACTCTTGCTTGTGACCTTCATCAGATGTACCGAGAGATGCTTCCGGCAGTCAAAATTCGCTTATTTAACTATACGAATCAAGGAGGACGAATCAACTTAACACTTGATGCATGGACCTCTTCAAATAGGATAGCTTATCTGGGAATTACTGGCCATTGGATGGATTCGGACTATGTACTGCAGAATATAGTGCTCGCCTTTAGTCGGCTTCATGGTTCTCATACCGGAGAGAACCTTGCGAATACAGTTTACCATACTCTCCTGCTATATGGTATCGAACAGTCCTTAGGCTGTATTACCATGGATAATGCATCGGTCAATGATAAGTTATGCAAGCAATTAGAGCAGAAATTGTGTAGCATTAGACAAGGCTGGAAGCGGAAAGATGGGCAAGTCAGGTGCATGCCACATGTCCTGAATCTGGCTGCGCAAAAGATCCTTGCTGTCTTAAAAGCAGAGGCTACAATACCGGAGGAGCGTTGAGCAGAAGGGGAAGGGCCTGGAATACCACGAACGGAGGATCTTGGAGGGTTAGAGTCAGCAAATGGAATTGCAGTATCACCAGCTTTGCGGAAAGCAAGACAAATTCTATCAAAAATCCGGGCCTCTAATATTCTTGGTGAAGCCCTCGAACGAGAATGTCAAGCTATATGCCTTATCCCACTCAGGCCACTGCTTGATATGAGAGTTCGGTATGTTTTCCAATATTTTCTTTAATATCTCCTAATGCTCTTAACCAGGTTTATCTACCTTAATATATATCATATAAAAGGTATATTTTAAACTAATATGCTATATCTAGATGGAATTCAACCTATATGATGCTTGAGAGATTGGTATAGCTATATCTGCGACCAGCAATTGAGAGACTTACGTTGTTTGAAGAAAAACTTTCCGAGTTTACCTTGACTGAAGGTGACTGGAATATGCTTTCAAGTGTCAAAGACATTTTGCATAGCTTTCACAACTCGACTACACACCTTAGTGCTGTACAGTACCCAACACTACTTCTGCGGTTACCATACTATGAGCTGTTGTTACGACATTTCCGGTACTTGTGGTCCGAGCAGAAGGAGAAAAGTGGGTCTACAAGCATGCTTTTCAAAGCATGTGATGCGGCCTTTATGGTTCTAAACAGCTACTGGAACAAATCTGATGAACAAAGCGCTGTGTCAATAGCACTCCTGCTCGATCCACGGTGCAAATCAATTACCCTTAAACGACTAGGCTGGACCGAACGGTATATAAACCAGTCAATCCGCAACTTCTACCTAATATACGATGAAAAATATGCACCACAAGCACCTTCAAGACCAATGACCCCAGAACACACCCCTGTGAGCGAGAATGATGATCCCTTAACAGAATTGCTCAAGATGACTGCAGTCACCCCTACCCCCTCTGAGGCAGAGGCAAGTTCATTAGCTTCAAGCTTGACAGCTGACTCGGAGGCTATTGTTTATTTGTCCCAACCTTGTGAAGACCACAAAGTTAGTGTTATACTTTGGTGGAAAGTCAATAGTCATAGATTTCCACATCTATCCTGTATGGCAAGAGATTATCTTGCAATTCCAGCCAGTAGTGTTCCTTCAGAGCAACTCTTCTCACGGTATCACCTTTGCCTATACGGTTTCTTTCCCAGTTATTATTTACTGATACCTATTGATCATAGGGCCGGTGATATCATTACAAAGAAGCGAAATCGGATGGGACCAGCAGCAGGTCCTACTTTGGTTCTGAAAAGCTGGCTGGGTTTACGAGAGGTGAAGGATTGGGAGCTTAAGTTCGATGCGAAGGAGGAATCACAAGTTGAGGAGGTTGATAGACTTTTCCGCCAACAGGCACCTCATACTTGATTTTCTTTGTTTCACATTTTGAACGCTTTATTCTCCACTCAAATCTACTGAATCTCACCCTCAAGACCTTTAAGTTGTACCATCGAGCATGTGATATCTTCTATTGATTAGTATAATACAGGCTCGAGCCAGCTTGAGCTTTTCCCCACAAGCCTTTATATGGCAGGCTCGAGCCCTGTGGTAAAGCTCGAGCGGCTCGGTTCTCTTTCCTCATGTGCCGAGCTGCTCGAGCCTATCGTCTGGCTTGACTCGAGGCGGCTCGTGATATACACTACGTACCATACTCCAAAATATGGCTTTCGGAGACCCTGCGGGTGAGTATTCCGGCCCGTTATGTCCTGTATGAGTACTAATCGCATAGCAGTGACACCCGGTTTGTGGGATCTATCCCGCGTCTTGATAGGCTCGAACAGTAACATACGGCGAGCATAATAGGGGCTGTTTCTCGACCGTCCTGGTTCAGATCATAGAATAGTATCCCTAGATGCGTGAATAGCTTTAGCCACTTTGGGTATTTTCTTGAGGCATTGAGTAGCGCTTGGGTAGAGAGAGTGGGCGGTTTAGGTGGCTGTGGTCGGATTATTTAAGAGGCGAAAACTTGTCGGTGAAGGAGGAAGGATCATGGGACGGGTATCAGGGAGCAGGCCTTCAAATTTTCACCACCATTCTTGAGTTCCACCTGTTTCCACCTGTTTCCACCTGTATGGTGAAGATCGGACGAGTGATGTTGCATGATTTGCTCTGAATATGTCAGTTCAGAAATCTTGTCAAACAAGTGGGGTGAATGAGGTGGGTAGGAATCTGCAAGTCTGAATTGATTGATTTGCCTTTTGGCCAGGAATTCATCGGCTGCTTTTCCCCTCTTCATCAAGTGGTAGCAAGTCTAGACATATTCAACAATATAATGCATTTGTTGTCAGTTATGATATTTGTGACTCAGGAGGATCATCAGCGAAAAACACATGCATCTGATGCGCCCTCACTGTGTCCAGTGCGTCCCATGCATCCTGAATCCGTTCCCAACGCCCGCACACCACTATTGCGTCCTGAGTTGCGCAGCAACCATCCCTTGCATCTGGACCTGACGTCCTCCCTGTTGTCCATATCTGAGCTTCCTGACTCCTTCAATTCATCAGCTCCTTCCGGAAGCCATCAGGATTATCATACTCCTACCCCTAGTCTTCTGGCATGAACCCTGGGCCAGCCCGGCACCCTCCAATGTCCTGTGGTGTCTCTCGAGCGTAGTCATCACTGGCACGTTTAACTCATGTATTAATTATATATTTTCTTCATACTAGTACACAATATATATATCCAGCTTGCCATGGCATCCAATACACGCCTTCGCACATATCCATCATCCTCCCGTTTGTATAACTAATAAATCTTATTAAACGTTCTCAAGTTGATGCGGCTGTTGACGAGCCAGCACTGGTCTCCCTCTGGAATGAGCTGAGTCAGGCCCAGAATTGTCCCTATGTCAACCAATGTAAGCTCTCGCGAATCATCACTTAGCCGAACCGTAACAAGACTGTGTATATCAGAAGGGCAGCCTGAGTTTACAGGGCTCAACATCTGAATGCCTGCGAACCACCGCACAGTGTCTTGGCTGCAGTCCCGGATTTTAAAGCGAGCCATGAGCTTTGCCGGGAGACCACCCCGCAGTAGACCATAAAATCTCCTCGCTTCCGGCCTCTACCTAAAGCCAATCATTCTGACTTTCTTGATTACGAAATCGGTGAGTTCCGGTGCATGGTGCCCGCTGGATGTCGTAATCATTGGTTTCCTGGAATGCCAAAACTGGGATTTCGAGTTGCATTAGTAGTTCAACAAGAAGCTGTTGGAATATTGCTGGTTCTTCCGGAACACGGCGTTCAGTGGGCAGGTTGTGTAGGGTGTATCAAATCAATTCCAAACAGATCCAGTTAAGTGAGATTCCTAACACCTTGCAAAAATCAGTGGGGTCGGAAATGTCGACAAGCCGACCTTTCAAGATCCTTCCACGAGGGGCCAGTGTGGATACCGTACTCATTGTTTTATCTAAATAGCCTAGGAGGTCGTCACTGAGATTGGCTCCGCGAGATCGTAGCGAATTCAGGTTTAAAAGTCTCATTTAGATTGCATGCGGACGACCATACCTGTGAAGAATTTGTCGCTTGACATAGTTCTTATTCGAGCGTCTTCATCCATCCTTAATCTGTTTCTTATACGCGAGCTCCCCGAACTCGGTAGAATACATTGGGATATTGACACACTAGCGTATATGATCAGTGAAGTGACTTAGCAGATGTATCTTAACAAAGTTGAAATGAGATTCCATATGGGTCATGGCCATACGGAGGTCATTCTCCTCATCCCGATAGTCTTCGAGGTGCCAGCGCCACTGGGACAGTGCCCGTCGCATATTTCTCTGGGCTCGCTGATGGCGTAGCTACTTTTACTCCTTGTCAACATTGGCTAGTGTTTGTTTAGAAACTCGAAACTCCAAGAGGATATCTTTCATCCTGTGAAACCGGTCGAGATATTCCCCTATATTGGCGATCATCACAGGGTTGTGGCTTCAGTATTGCGCTATTTTATTGAAGTCGACCAGTGCCCGGACCCAGTCTACTGTAACAATCCTATTGTTAGGTAGTTATGCAACAGGCAACGATAGTGGTTTCCTATAGTGAACAAGTCTTCTTCTTCGTAATAAGGCGTAGGGGAATACTATCTCTTCAGATAGTACGGAACTGGCTTGCCTGTCTTGAGTCGTTCTATTAGAGGTACTATCTCTTCAGATAGTAAGGTGGGTGGATTGTCGTGCTTGATAGGACTATCACAATAGTTCTATGTTCGGGCAACCTGTCGAGACTATCACAATAGTCTCCAGGTTCTTAGAGCGTAGGCTCTCGTAGAAGCGGATTGTAGGTAAAGAGAGTAAAGAGTAATCGTATTGCAATATCTTAGGTATAGAAAAGTACTTAGATGGTTGCGTGAAGATCCTACCCCTTGGTCGGAACCAAGCACCATATATAGGCATATTCTCACAACCCTAACCTTGGTGACTCATCACCTTGTGCTACATAAACCTCTATGACTCATAGTGAGTCATAGCGCGAAATCCATCAATGACTCATACGAGTCATCTCTCAACATTCCGTTAACCAATCAAACCTCATAAATCCAGTCATGTGCTCAAACGAGTCACACGCGCAAAACTCATGACTCATAATGTGAGTCATGTGCAAAAGTCATTACATCATATGACGTCACAATTGTGCGTCATGAAATCATCAACCAA
>Ga0307513_10003311_pt1 | contig 21931 bp, 18 predicted proteins | sample 15_EM_MG_FD_202174 | JGI IMG/M metagenome (GOLD analysis project Ga0307513, IMG submission 202174) | Populus trichocarpa ectomycorrhiza microbial communities from riparian zone in the Pacific Northwest, United States - 15_EM | ecosystem: Host-associated > Plants > Roots > Unclassified | place... | reverse complement strand
AGTGCTTGTAATGTAATTATGCTACATAATCCACGAAATATCGCCGGAAATCATGCCTTCTTCAGAATCCCTCCCCTCTGCGGAGGGGACACTGCGGGTATAACCAAACCCTTGTCCACCTTGGAAACGGCAAAGCGTATGAATTTCAAAACGCAATCCTCCTGGCATTCGGGGCTGTTCCCGTACTCCTTCACCCAAGCTTCTGAACAAGCTTTAGCCTCTAATGGCGTCCCCACCATGATGAGATGCACGAGCCTCGATCTGAACACGTCTTCGGAAAAATACTTTCCCCCGGGGCAATTACAGCACTTCGACTTGAGTGGCGTCTTCTTGATGAGTTCCACCACCGCTTCCAGGTAGATGGCACGTTGTCTGACAAGTCTGTGATACGCGGCGGCGGAGACGTACTTGAAATCGTCGGGGAGTTGAAGGATCCCTGGGAGATGGACGGCGGAGAGGGCGTGTTGGGAGATGGATTGCGCGATGCCGTTGAACCCGAATCGAGAAGCAATAGCATATACTCTAAGGGACTGGGAAGCATCGGTTTGTGCGAGAAAACCGCCTAGTCGTAATCTCGCTGCTTTGATTTCGTATTTATCCGCGATGACGAGGCAATCCACGAGTGCGTCGAGGTCTCTGACGGAGGGTGGAGGGGTGAAGGGGTAAATCAATCGAAGGACGGTGTCGAGCGCGTCAGGGGAATCAATGACTTCGATGATTTCGACCCCCGCCACACTTGGTGTTCTTGACCCGTCTGGGGCTGGTTGGGGAAGGGAAAACATGTCTTTGAAGACGGGTGAGGCGAGGGAGAGAACGAGTTTGTGGAGTCGGAAGTCGCGGCTTGGAGGGCCCAGAGCTCGTAGAATGATGTCTGCGTCGGGAGCGTCGAATTTTTCGTCGGTTGACATTGTGGCGGCCAGCACGAGAGAGGAGGGGGGTTTAGGAGTTCTGGGTGCCTCATCTTATATCTGCTTCAAGGTGTGGCGGGGTCCCACGATGTGACGCCTTTGATAGTTTTGGACGTGCCCCGCACGAATGTATCTTTGAGAACGCGTACAAAGGGGTCTAGAAGTCAGTGCCACTGGGCGTGTAGATCGCCATTTCTGGGAGACGGTGCCTCCTGGGGCACCGGGTTGTATTGCGGGACGTCGCGAGGTAGGGTCAAGCATCCGCGCGGATGAAGTGGCGGGGTGGTAGTTTCCCAAGGATAGAGGAGAGGAGTCAGCGCCACATCACCACAGTATTTGGAAAATACCTCCGAGTCGGGGATCATATGCTTCAAGTTGTCTTTGCGACCTCGCCGGGGTCCAAAAACCGGATTTGAGGCCACCGCTTTTCGAAAACTTCTCACGGGCCTGGGGAGTTCGGCATGTGTCAGCTTGCATCGACGGAGATCCTGTCCTTGGTGACGTTTGAGGGATTCACGAGCAGCGGTAGCAGAGAACGACCGTGCGGAGGCGGAGGCAGTCAGCCTCGTCATGGCTTTTGGCGTACGTTGCTTAGGCGATGGACCTCCCGGCTCATCCTCCCGCGTTCACGTAAGGTCGACTCCACTTCAATTGCAATCTATGGGTAACATTCATCCGGGGAACAGATTGATCGTTCTGGAACTGCTGGATATCTTGCGGAAGCGACTAACGTCTGTCGCGTTCGTCGAGTCTTCTCGCGTTACTCGCTTTGACTGACATCCTGCCGGCCAGCACAGACCCCTTGGTCTAACTCTCGAGGAAGTGTGTAGTTGGATTTTCTCCGCTTCTCGTCGCTTACCGTGTATTTAGGCCCGATTATACGAGCAAGGAATCGAGGATGCCCTCGTCCCTGCGAGACGTCCCGCGAACTCGTTCCACTCTACCGTCCGTGTGCTGCCAGAAATCGACCTGTTCCTGGACTCCCAGGTCTATCATCACTGGCTCCTGGTCCTGGTCTCTTCCTCATGGCATACCCGAGACGAGAGCCCCCGGTGTTGCTCCCGGAGATCAACAGTGTGTACCCCCGCCCCCGACGCACTTTCCAGTCGTTGAACGAACAAACTTGTCCGCCAGTCCACGACTCGATCATCCCATAGTTCGTCTACCATATGGTATTCATGAGTTAGAAATGGAACCACGGTCGCATGATAATCGTCGGACAATGTACACGAGATGGTACATTACATTGTCACCCCGCTCTTTCGTTCTAATGGTACAACGGTGCTGGTGTCGAAGGACGGGTTCGAAAAGTTTTCTAAAACTGTTGGTACCGACGAGGAAGTTTCGCGCAGCGATGCTTCGCATGTCCGACCAGGTACAGAATAGCTTCACCCCAGACTACCATCCCGAGAAAGGCGAATGGTATTGGATCCTCGTTGATGCAATGACCGAGTACGCCGGTGCCACGGATCCAGTACCTCCCGTGCGTCAATCCCATACAACATTCGTTCCAACCCATCTTTCGGCACGCGCGGTGACCCAAGGTCAGCGCCGGAATGCCCCACGCTACTATGCTGGATATCCTAGTGGTTCAGACGGACACATTCGAATCTAGCCTTTTTTCGAAGAACACGCAGTTGAACTCAACCAAGCATCAAGCAGAAGCAGGGGGTAAACTGCAGCACCTCTACGGGGTGTAGTACCGATACAATGTTGTGATCGTGTAGCATATATAGGGAGCCAAAAGGTAGTTCGGAGTGAAAGAAGCAGTTCAAAGTTAGAGAAAGGTAGGAGACAGCAGTAGTCAGACCAAGTGATTAGGCGTGAAAGTGTTTGGATGGGGTACTATGGATTCGACGAATGAATTGAACGGGAGAAGGGGCTCAGGTCGGAACTCAATGATAATGGGCTCCGGGTGGCGACTATCCACCAAGGCTAGAAAATTCCCATCCCACATCGCCTCGGCCATGTGCATCGTCCTCCAGTTGGGGGGTAACCACAAAAGCCTTCTGCCTCCGGGACCTTCAACCCACCCGGCCCCAAGCCGAATGCGATATCCAGGAGGAGGAAACCGACTATCCTGTGACCATCCGTCCTCTAGCAGCCCCCCAGTCGCTTCAGCGGAGCGCCAATCCTCCGTTATATGCAACATCGCGCAATAGTGAGGACCGGTTGCCCAAGGGCTGCCAAGGGAGAACCACAGTTGGCTTCCGTCAGGAGAGAACCGCATGTTCCAGATATCTTCCATCCAACATCCCTCGAGAAAGCCCTGACCCATCATACATTCATTGAGAATTTCTCGAGTTTTTATATCGTATAGGGAGACCATCCTTTCGGTGACGACGGCGATCTGGGAGCAATCCTTGGATAGTTTACACCACCCAGTCCACAAGATCCCATCAAGAGTCATCCTCTTGACACCGTGAGCATCGCGCCCCGTTCTCCCCACCCCAAGGTCCCAGCTGACGAGCTCGTGTTTGTCCGCCACAAAGAGAACGTTGTCGAAAATCTTGATCTCCAGAATCTGCATGTTTGTGTTTATGTGTCGTTGCGGGGTATCCAAAAGAGGGTCAAGGACCGTGACAACACCATCGTGGGACCGTGCTGTCGCGATGCGTGTCCCGTCTGCAGAATATGCGACCAGGTGGGCTCCGGTTGTACGGCGGTGCCTGGTATTTTTGGGGGATGGGGGGCGGAGGTGATTGTCCAACAGTTCGATTCCACAGTTGCCCCAACTTAAGATTGAGATCGCAGAGGGTGAGAACGCAAATCCCCGGAACCCCAGGAACTGGGGCACGAAGTTACTCCAGGGTACATAAACGGTAGACATGTTCTTCCAGACATGAATTTCATCGGTCGACGTCATATATGCGAAGAAACGTCCATCGGGAGAGAAGCATCCTGATTCTTCGACGTGTTGTCCAGTCGTTTCTTCTATTCGCAAAAGGGTTCCCAAGTCCCGAACATCGAGTATTATGACTTTCCGGGTGGTGAGAAATGATGCGTGGAAGGAAACCGGGGAGAAGGAAAATGCTCCGTCATGAGATGGTAGGAGGAACGACTCGGTCGCGAGAAACGGAGGGATTGAGGTTGGTTGGAGTTCTTGAGTAGTGATCGTAATCCTTCCGTCGGTTTTGTAACTTGTGGAAAACAGGAGAGAGTCCCCGTGGCCCCAGTGGGTACGCAGATCGTGACCATGGGGTGGAAGGAGGACCTCGTATAGTTGCACACCTTTGAGCACGTCATACACGTGGATGGTCTCGCAGCAAGCCGGGATGAGAACGATTGTTTGGTTCCCGCAGAATGCGATCTTTTCAAGTCCGTTGGTATCAATCATGAAATCCTGGATGGCAACACCTGTCTGGATGTCCCAGACAACAACCTCGGTTCTGCGAGAGCTGGGTGTGGAGTTAGTATGGATGTGGGCAACAACCGGCGGAATAGTTATCCTTACCAAAGATAGCCACAAGCAAGTAAACGTCCATCAGATGAAAAGGCGACTGATCTGTACGACCATTTAGGGTGATCAACAGGAGGCTCGAGGGTAGATACCATCTCCAGGGTGTTTGGATCACGAACATTGACCGTGACCGTGCCAACCCCGCTGCGTGCTATGTAGGTTGCGATGAGTCGACCACAAGGTGACCAAACACCGCGACGATCATGCATTTTAACACTCGCCATACACGAATCCTCTAAGGTAGCGATCCCATTCACAACCTTCGACATGGCGGAACAACTCTGATGGCCATACAGCTCTCGAATCATGGACGATGGGGAGGCAAGCTGAAGTGCAGAGTGGTAGATGTGGGATCCAGACTGGCTGATCACTTCGAAGAACCTAGTCACAAAGCGGAGGAAGTCTATGGCTGTCTTGGAGATGGGGTTAATGTCGATGGAGACCTGAATCTGACTTAGGGGTCAATATTGAGAGACCGCGTAAACAAGCCACAAATCCGGATGTACCTCGCTCAGCCATTGTATAGTTACATTCAACGCGCGCACCGCGTCACCCACAACACCAAGAACACTTAACACCTCCAACCAAAACAGGAACTTCTCCTCCAGAAAATGACGTAGAGCGGAAACCATGTCTGCAGTCCGGTCGGGTTTCACTATGAGATGATTGTGCCACGACCTGCACGCATATTCCAGAGCCCCGCGGATACCGCTCTCTTCGATCCTCCTCTGTAGATCCCCCACTTCGGAATTAAGGGCGTAGTCAGGGATTGAACAAATATTCTTCTTCAGTGATTTTTCCATAAGCTTGAGGCAGCGCAGGAAGAGTTCGACCTGATAGTCGGGGGATATGTAGAACCGTGGGTCGCTGCACCGGGTGGGGTCTACGATGAAGTCAACGAAGGACTTGTGGAACGGCTGAACAGGGTGGTCGATATCGTCGCGCAGTACTAACAACGATTGAACCGACCCGAGAAGGCGCGTGACCTCATTGCACTTATAACCTATCAAGGCGGCGATCGCTGATTGTAAGAGGGGTGTTGTGACGAGGACTACAGCGCTCAGCACAGAGCGAACCATCGCGTCGTCTTCGGCATTGTTTTCACAGAAGGCCGCTTGGAATATCGACGTGTAGAGCGAGTCCAGGCTGGCATATACTTTCAGTGTCGCCTTCCCTTCGTAGGCCGTGCTTTCCGGAGATTCCATGATCACGTCGAGTCGGCTCGAGGGACACTTAAATTTGTGTTTGAGGAAACCGACTGTTGCAACGGCATAAACGAAGAAACCGGCCGCCCTTTGACACAGCGAATCGACTTGTTCGTCCGTTGGCCAATCCTGGGGTCGGTCTGGAAGTTTGGATAATTCGTGTTTGAAGAAGAGACGAATGTCGCTGTGGACAATGCGAGCCTCGACATGGTGGAGAATGAAGGTCTCTGTCCATTCCCTTAACAACGGGCCACGGAACCCGCGTGAGATGTGCGTCTCCGGTCTGCTGGTGATAAAGAACTTGACTCCGGGAACCTTGGAAATCGACTTTCCCAACACGAGGAGGACCGCAGATTCCGGTTCCTCGTCTTTGCATTCATCGAGGGCGTCAATCACGATCACAGTGGAGATGTTTGCCGATAGAAGCGGTTTGAGAAGGAATTCTTGCATCTGGCTGTGGAGCGACTCGCGGAAGATGTCCGGATTCGACTGGAGGAGCGGTATGAGTAAAGATCGGAACCCTGGATACTTTTGCGCAAGCTGGAATGCCAGTGTGGGAAAGATGAGGCGGAGATCACTGCGGTCCTCGAAGGCTCTGGAGCAGAAGAATGATGCTCCCAAGCGACCGTTTGCGAAGGTCCTCTCTGCGATGGTTTGTGCGATGGTGGATTTCCCTGTCCCGGCGAGCCCGTTTAGCCAGAGGACTGGAGACTTGCTAAAATCCTCGGTCCAGTCTTCGATCTCATTCAGCACGTTCTCTCGGGTTCCCTTGAGGCACCCCTGACGATCGTCGTGTTGGTATCCGGCCCCGTGAGCGCGGCGACACTGGTTCAGTACCAGCAATTCGGCTACTCATCTATGAGTGTGCGTCAAGGAAAACTGCGAATGCGTCTGACCTGCATCCTATAATAGCGGGTTAACGTCTGGTGTGTAGTCAAACAATACAACCAGGGACATACAATCAATGTACAATTTTGCTCGTATAACGCTTTCTGTTGAGCGAACTGCGTGCGGCCTCAGCAGACATCCAGCGACGGACGAAGTGTCTTGAGATTAGTACTGACCTGGTACTCGACGATAGAATCTCTAATCCCCTCCGCAAGCCCGCAAACAGCATCCACGTCCACCTCATTTTCCCGGTACCCAGGAGCGCTGGAGCGGTGAGACAGAGACTGCAACTCGTCTTTGATTCCTTCAAGAGCGCTGGGATGTGTTCAGCCGAGATGCCCGCTCACAATGAATAGATGGTGCTCACTCAAACAGGACGGTTTGTCGCTCGAACTCGTCACCGCTGCCCGTGGCGCCCACTCCTGCCCCGAGTCTACCCAACCGCGCAAGGGCGGACTCGATCTTTCCTCTTATCCCTGGCGATCTCTGCCAACGCGTCAGGGGGTGTCTTGAAACGCAAGGTCATCGCTTTACCTCGTGGAGTTTCAAAAACACGTCCAAAGAAGACTTTATTCATTCAACTGTTCATCAGCCTTTATGGTGAAGATCATACGGGAGAGCCTACAGTTAGCTGAGCGATTTGATCGTTTATCGACTGCTGTTGTGACACCTGTTCCAGACGTGTTTAGCCTGCCTGATCTCGACAAGTTTTGGTACCTACCTGATAGATAAGGATCGTCCGCTGAAGTTGTTCGATGAGCCTTCCGACCTCTTGAGCGTCCTGCGTCTTATCGATGAATCGAATGTACTTTCCCTTATCCAACAAGGCTTGTGATCGCTGTGCGATATCTTCCAAGGACCTACAAAGGATCGGTCTTTCATAGCGAGAGGGCTGACTCGATACTCACCTCGCCATCTGCGAGCGCCTTTCAACCTCTTGTTGATCTCCATTGGGATCTACCTTTGCAAGACTCTCCAATAGTTTCGTCAGCCACGGAATAAACTGTTCAAGTTTGTCCTTGACATCCTCGCTTTGCTGGAGAAGATATGTTAACAGCGTGATATGTTAACAGCGTCTCGGATCGGTTCGCTATAACATACGTCGTGGTGTTTAACAAGTGCGTTGATGCCCCCCAAACACGCTTTGAGAGGAGGAAACCAATCGGATGATTCCTTTGCGACGTCCAGGAGCACCTTCGTAGCATCAATTACACGTTGTCTCTTTCCTGCAGAAAGTCAGTGTGGTTAGGACTGCGATAACGGCCATGTATCGTACGGGGGTGTGGTGTAACTCCTGCCCCGCTAGCCGTCGGTTGTCGTTTTTGAAAAATGTTGGACATGGTTTCGGGGTCGCCTTCGGGCTGTGGAACCAGGTGGTTCGTGGCTGCAGATTGAGGTGCTTGTAACCGCCGTGGTAGGCGCCAAAGGCTGTATCATCGCCCCGGAGCCCGGAGTTGGAGGAACCGAAATGACCGACATGAACCAGTCCACACATCTCGGAGCTGCATGGGTCTCCGTGTATCAGACACACCCTCCTAGCCCTCCTAAGGATCGCGCTTCATGTGGTTTCAAGAATGTGTCAGAGGGAGAGGTGAACAGCCAGGGAGTCCGGGATGTGGAAATTATTATCTCTGGCTCGGGGAGGGTGTCTTGGAGGCGACACCGGAAGGAGAGATGATCGAGGCCATCCATTTGTCTCAGTTTCGACTGAAACGACCAGCATATGCTTGCCAGTCGGGAAGGTACGAAGAGGATGTCCAGGAGTGTTGTGAGTGCTGAAAACCTATCAGCCCATGATGACTACTTCACTGCTCTCTACCACGCTCGTCTATCAACATCTTCCGTTGAGCTGCAACCGAACTGCAGTGGAAGTTTCTTCTGTATCCACATGCAGCCCATCAGAGTTATCACCCTCCCGCGCATCCGCCTTCCCAAGCTCAAGTTTCTGTCTCTTGTCGAGATGTCTCCTTTGGCTAGCACATCCTCACCTCTCTCGATGGGCATTGTGGGTATTATAGGTCCAACGGTTCGGCGGGCCCCGCGGGCAGTGCATACGGTCTATGAGTATCGGTATACAAGTTTGGCCAATGTGATAGTACAACAAAGGGGGGAAAGCTAGAGAACGAAGAAAGCAAAGGACGCAAGGAACAAACGGAGGAAGGTATGATCCAGCATAACAGTTAGGTCATGTCCAGGGGGAGAGAGCGAGAGAAAAAGAAATGGAGGAAGAATGATAACCCGGAAACCCAACAATATACAAGCTGTAAATCAATTTAGCATTATTACCCTGGTATCAAACCAGCCTTGGAGCAAGCATTAGATCGTCAAACCGACAACCACTCATCCCCATCAACCCCAACATTATACCTCCACACGAGACCACCAACGGCGGTCCTCGCGAACAAATTGTATCCCATCCTGCCCCAATCCCAACCAGTGCATGCTCTGAAATGTTGTCGTCAAATCCTTCCCAATACAGTGGATTCGGAAGCTCAAGTCGACGTAACTCATATCCGAAATCGACGATGAGTGTGTCCTATGGGATGGAGTAGATGGGGTAGGGGAAGTCAATGACTGGGCGGAATGGGAAGAGACGGTGGAGATCGTGGTGTGCCAAGATGAAGCATGGATGGTGTTTCCGGTCGAGGAGGATGGGCCGCCTTAATAGCGTCCGACAATCCAATCATGATGAAATGGAGCGAAGTCTGCGAAATTGGTGACACGGGAGATTCGGGTTCGTCGAGGTCGTTTTCGTGTGGTACGTTTGGGACCCACACGAGAGTACGCAGCTTCTTCCAGGTCTTGTATCTAAGACCCGTCGCAACAAACTGCTCGAATGTCTAGAATCGAACCTTCCTTGTAAGTAACGAATATTGAACAGGCCTGAGGAGAATCGCTCACGTTTCGGCTGATGTCTGATAAGTATATGTGCTTGATCGAGGAGGTATTCATCACGAAGAAAATCTTGGTCATGCCCAGGAACGTCTCCGTCCTCCCGGCGCCCCACGCGAACCGCAGCGACCCGAGGCGGTAAATCTTCTCGACTGCCCGAACCTCTTCTCTCGAGCTCCGGCCACCACCAATGTACTCCAACTGTCGTAACGATGTGCTGTCCAATTGTGGGCGTAATAGAAGAGGTGCCGTCGTGGATGACGTGTGTGCAAGACCGCTTGGCCACGGATCCGGGTCGCGGGATGGGTATCTGGTGATTTTGAGATACGTGAATTCGAGTAGGTGCCGTTGGGTGGAGAGGAAGCGAAGGAGGGTATTGAGGAGAGGAGATTCGCACGCGAAGTATTCGATGCGGAACTGGGCCCTCTCAACGAGCATCACGTAAAAGTGTGGCGTGACTCGAGCGCCGAGGAGTTCCAGGTGATAAAGTCCCACCATCATACCCAGTATCTCCATGATGTGAAGCTATTGCTGGGGACACAAGCCATCGAAGATCAGGGAAAGAGAGGTAACGAGGCGGGTATCGTGGACCGGATCCCCTGATCGATCGAGGACGTATTCGACGTAACTCGGACAGAGTTCAGAGTGGATCTCTTTGTTTTTCGACGATGTCCGATGACTTGCTCGCTTTAGGGTGTTCAAGACGTTATCGGTGAAGGCAGAGGATTTGCTTCGTATGTGCTTGGTGAACCTCTTCGTGGATTTTGAGGAACATGGGGTGGATCCCGCGACCCCGGTACTCCGGAACCCAAACATCGTCTCCTAACAAAAGCGCCGATAAGTGACTGTGAAGCAGTCTCAGGCAAAACAGGAATTACTTACATTGGGAGGGGAGTAGAACGAAACGGGGACAGGGTGGCGCGGAACGAATTGGGGAGGGGAGAGGAGGGGAGGGATGGATAGGTCGAAAACGCGCACGCACGTTTCATTCCGGTTATAATAAAGGAAATCAGGACCGTGGGCTTCTCCATGTTCCAACTTGTAGTGAGCCTCATACAAAACCACCTCCCAGAACGGCGGGACGGAACAAATCAGTGTAGCGTTGACGTGGCGTCGGTGAACAAGTGGCTTTAAGCCCGTCGCCGAGAGCGGGGTTGTCCACCAGGTCTTCATTGCCTTGGGCGAGAGTATGTTTGGGGAGCGTGGTGTGAGTTCCCCTCCGATGAGGGTGAGATGTCGTGGAAGGAAGGTTCATCTTTGTAGAGCGTCTGGGCTTGGGTTGTGATCGACCTGCCGTGAGAACGGAGGCCAACCATGAACCGAACAATGAAGATGCCTTCTCGCCCGCTTGTCTCACTTTATTCCGTGATCCATTGTTTAAACCTATCGAAGATTGAAGAAAGCTCCGTGATCTAAGCTTGCGGCCAGGGCTGAGAAGGTGGAACTTAATTCTCTATGCCCAATTTCGCCATCCCATCATGGATCCATCATCCGGCGTCATAGATAGCACGAATCCGGTCGCACCAGAAGATTTAACTCGCACCACCAGGCGAGGTATTCATTAAGAAGGGTCCGGCGTAGTTGGGGTCTAATCATCGCGGTTCCATCGTTTTGGAATACTGGAAAGTTCTGATTAACTGGTCGGGGGTCCGGAGGAGATGAGTACAGTGGTCTCGCAACCGTGAACATGTATGAGGCGGGTACTCCATATCAATACCGGCGTCGGTGCGAGGAACGGGCAGGATGGAAGCGAGTGGACCCAATTGGGTGAAGAGCTGCAGTTTATATCATCGCTGACAACTATCCCGTGGAATCCATCGTCTCTGTATCTCCGCTCGTCGTAGCCTCCGCTGTCACGATATCTTGATGTACCGCAGCATCTGAAGATATCCAGCTTCCTTCCGATCCCAACCCCGGAATAGCTCGACGTTTATCTCATGAGTCAAGTCATGTACCTCTAGGGAGTAGGTTACAGTCTGCTTCGGTATTGTCAAGATATTCCAAAGAGACGAACCGAAACCTTTCCTATACTCAATCATCCCGGACAGTTCGTCTACCATATGGTGTTCATGAGTGGGAAATGGGACTACGATCGCATGATAACCCTCGGACAATGCACACAAAATGGTACCGCAGGCCACCATATTGTCACCCCGCTCGTTCGTTCTAATGGTATAACGGCGCTGGTCGACTGCCGCTTCATGTCGAAGGACGGGTTCGAAAAGTTTTTCAAACCGCTGGTACCGACGAGAAAGTTTTCGTGCAAGCGATGCTTCGCGTGTCCGACCAGGTACAGAACAGCTTCACCCAAGACAACCACCCCGAGAAAGGCGAATGGTATAGGATCGTCGTTGATGCAATGGCCGAGTACACCAGTGCTAAGGATCCAGTAGCTCCCGTGCGTCAATCCCGTGCAACATTCATTCCGACCCACCCTTCGGCACGGTGACCCAAGGTCAGCGCTGGAATTCCCCACGCTACCGTGCAGGATATCTCAGTGGTTCAGATGGACACATTCGACTCCAGCCTTTTTTGGAGAGCACGCGGTTGAACTCAACAGAGCAACAAGCGGACGCGGGGGATAAACTGCAGCACCTCTACGGGGTGTAGTACCAATACAAGGTAGTAATCGTGTAGAATCTAGGAGCTAAAAGGTAGTTCGGAGTGAAAGAAGCAGTTCAAAGTTAGAGAGGGGGCAGGAGACGGTAGTAGTGAGATCGAGTGACTAGGCGCGAAAGTGTTTGGATGGGGTACTATGGACTTAATGAATGAGTTGAACACGAACGAGGAAGGGGCTGAGGTCGGAACTCAATGATAATGGGCTCCGGGTGGCGACCATTCACCAAGGCCAGAAAATTACCATCCCACGTCGCCTCAGTCATCCGCTTCGTCCTCCAGTTGGGGGGTAACCATAAGAGCTTTCTGCCTCCGGGACCTTCAACCCACCCGGACCCAACCCGAATGCGATATCCAGGGGGAGGAAAACGACTATCCCGTGACCATCCGTCCTCTAGCAGCTCCTTAGTCACTTCAGCGGAGCGCCAATCCACCGTTATATTCAACATCGCGCAATGGTGAGGACCAGATACCCAGGGGTAGATCCCGCCAAGGAGGAACCACAGTTGGCGTCCGTCAGGAGAGAACCGGATGTCCCAGATATTATTCACCGTAGGTTTTTTGAGAAAACCTTGAGTCATATGTCCTATCGTGCATTCATTGAGAATTTTTTGAGTTTTTATGTCGTACAGGAAGACTGTCCCTTCGGTGGCGATGACGATCCGGGAGAAATTGTTGGATAGTATAAACCACCCGGTCCCCAATACCCCATCAAGAGTCGCCCTCTTGACACCATGGGCATCGCGCCCTGTTCCCCCCACCCCAAGGTCCCAGCTGACGACCTCGTGTTCGTCTGCTACAAAGAGAACGTTGTCGAAAATCTTGATGTCCCGAATCCGCATGTTTGTGTTTATAAATCGTTGCGTGGTATCCAAAAGAGGGTCAAGGATCGTGACAACACCCTCACGGGGCCGTGCAGTTGCGATGCGTGCCCAGTCTGCAGAATATGTCACCAGGTGGTCTCCGGTTCTACGGTGGTGCCTGGTGCTTTTGGGCGATGGGGGGCGGAGATGATTGTCCAGCAGCTCGATTCCATAGTCACCCCAGGTTAAGATTGAGATCGCAGATGGTGAGAACGCAAATCCCAGAAGCCCCGGGAACTGGGGTACGAAGTTACTCCAGGATACATAACTGGTAGACGTGTTCTTCCAGACGTGAATCTCATTGGTCTGCGTCGTACATGCGAAGAAGCGTCCATCGGGAGAAAAGTGTCCTGATCCTATGCGGTATTCCCGATCTGTTTCCCATATCCGCAAAAGGATTCTTGAGTCCCGAACATTGAGTATGATGACTCCCTGGGTGACGAGAAATGATGCGTGGAAGGAAACTGGGGAGAAGGAAAATGCTCCGTCATGAGGTGAGACGAAGAACGGCTGGGTCTCAAGAAACGGAGGGTTCGAGGTTTGTCGGAGGTCTCGAATGTTGATCGTAATCTTTCCATCGATTTCGAAACTTGTGGCAAGCAGGAGTGAGTCCCCCTGGCCCCAGTGGATAAGCGGACTGTGAGCGTGAGATGGCAAGGCCAATAGAACCCCCTTAGATAGCTGCACACCCTTGAGTACGTCATACACGTGGAGGGTCTTGCAGCGTCTCGGGATGACAACGATTGTTTGGTCCCCACAGAAAGCGATCTCCTCAAGGTCCGGGGTATCAATCACGAAATCCTTGATGGCAACACCCGTCTGGATGTCCCAAACAACAACTTTGGGTCTGTCCGGAAAGCTGGGTGAAGTTAGTATGGGCGTGGATATGAGGAAACAACCGATGGAATGGTTTTCCTTACTTGAAATAGCCACCAGCAAGTAAATGTCCATCAGGTGAAAAGGCGACTGATCTGCACCACAATCGGGAGCGATCATCAGGGGGCTTGAGGACAGATACAATCTCCAGGGTGTTCGCATCACGGACCTCGACAGTGCTGACCTCCGATAGTTTCACGTAGGTTGCGATGAACCGACCGCATGGTGACCAAACACCACCGGAACATGTCATGTTAACACTCGCCATGCGTGAATCCTCTAAGGTAGTAATCCCATTCACAACCCTCGACATGGCGGAGCAACTCTGATGGCCATACAGCTCCCGAATCATGGACGACGGGGAGGCAAGCTGAAGTGCAGAGTGGTAGATGTGGGGTCCAGACTGGCTGATCACTTCGAAGAACATCGTCACAAAGCGGAGGGAGTCTACGGCTGTCTTGAAAATGGGGTTAATGTCGATGGAGACCTGAATCTGACTTTGAGTCAATATTGAGACACCACGTGAACAAGCCACAAATCCGGACACACCTCGCTCAGCCATTGTATAGTTACATTCAACGCGCGCACCGCGTCACCCACAACACCAAGAATACTCAACACCTCCAACCAAAACAGGAACTTCTCCTCCAGAAAATGTCGTAGAGCGGAAACCGCATCTATAGTCCGGTCGGTTTCCACTATGAGATGATTGTGCCACGATCTGCACGCATATTCCAGAGCCCCGCGAATACCGCTCTCTTCGATCCTCCTCTGTAGATCCTCCACTTCGGAATTAAGGGCATAGTCAGGCATCGAACAAATATCCTTCTTCAGCGATTTATCCATAAGTTCGAGACAGCAGAGGAAGAGCTCGATCTGATAGTCGGGGGATATGTAGAACCGTGAGTCACTGCACCGGGTGGGGTCTACGATGAAGTCAACGAAGGACTTGTGGAACGGTTGAACAGGGTGGTTGATATCGTCGTGCAGTGCTAACAATGATTGAACCGACCCGAGAAGGCGCGTGACCTCATTGCACTTGAAACCTATCAGGGTGGCGATTGCTGATGGTGAGAGGGGAGTTGTGACGAGGACTACGGCGCTCAGCACAGAACGGACCATCGCGTCGTCTTCAGCATCGTTTTCACAGAAGGCCGCTTGGAATATCGACGTGTAGAGCGAGTCCAGGCTGGCGTATACCTTCAGTGTCGCCTTCCCTTCGTAGGCCGTGCTTTCCGGAGATTTCATGATCACGTCGAGTCGACCCGAGGGACATTTAAATTTGTGTTCGAGGAAACCGACCGTTGCAACGGCATAAACGAAGAAACCGGCTGCCCTTTGACACAGCGAATCGACCTGTTCATCCGTTGGCCAATCCTTGGGTCGGTCTGGAAGTTTGGATAATTCGTGTTTGAAGAAGAGACGAATGTCGCTGTGGATAACGCGAGGCTCGACATGGTGGAGAATGAAGGTCTCTGTCCATTCCCTTAACAACGGGCCACGGAACCCGCGTGAGATGTGCGTCTCCGGTCTGCTGGTGATAAAGAACTTGACTCCGGGAAACTTGGAAATTGACTCGCCTAACACGAGGAGGACCGCAGACTCTGGTTCCTCATCTTTGCATTCATCAAGGGCGTCGATCACGATCACAGTGGAGATGTTCGCCAATAGAAGTGGTTTGAGAAGAATCTCTTGCATTTGGTTGTGCAGCGACTCGCGGAAGATGTCTGGATTCGACTGGAGGAGCGGTATGAGTAAAGATCGGAACCCTGGATACTTTTGCGCAAGCTGGAATGCCAACGTGGGGAAGATGAGGCGGAGATCACTGCGGTCCTCGAAGGCTCTGGAGCAGAAGAATGATGCTCCCAAGCGACCGTTTGCGAAGGTCCTCTCTGCGATGGTTTGTGCGATGGTGGATTTCCCTGTCCCGGCGAGCCCGTTTAGCCAGAAGACTGGAGACTTGGTAAAATCCTCGGTCCAGTCCTCGATCTCATTCAGCACGCTCTCTCGGGTTCCCTTGAGGCACCCCTGGCGATCGCCGTGCTGGTATCCAGCCCCGTGAGCGCGGCGACATTGGTTCAACACCAACGAATCGGCTATCTGTCTATGAGCGTATGTCAGGGGGGAGGATACGAATGCGCCTGACCTGCATCCTGTAACAGCGGGTTAACATCTGGTGTGCACTCCAACAATACAACCAGGAACATACGATTAGCCTACAACTTTGCTCGTATAACGTTTTCTGTTGAAAGAACTGCGCGCAGCCTCAGCGGGTATCCATCGATGAACGAGGTCAGTACTGACCTGACACTCGAGGATTGAATCTCTAATTTCTTCCGCGAGCCCGCAAACAACACGCACGTCCGCCTCACTTTCCTGATATCCAGGAGCGCTGGAGCGATGAGACAGGGGCTGCAACTCGTCTTTGATTCCTTCAAGAGCGCTGGGATGTGTTCAGCCGAGACGCCCTCTCACAATGAATGGGTGGTACTCACTCGAAAAGGACTATTTGTCGCTCGAACTCGTCACCGCTGCCCGTGGCACCTACTCCTGCTCCGAGTCTACCCAACCGCGCAAGGGCAGACTCGATCTTTCCTCTTACTCCTGGCGATCTCTGCCAACGTGTCAGACGGTGTCTTGAAACGTAAGGACATCGCTTTACCTCGTGTATTTTGAGAAACACGTCCAAAGAAGTCTTTATTCGTTCAACCGTCCATCAGCCTGCCATAAGGTGAAGATGATAAGGGAAACTTACAGTTATCCGAGCGATTTGATCGTTTATCGACTGCTGTTGTGACATCTGTTCCAGGCGTGTTCAGCCTGCCTGATCTCGACAACTTTTGGTACCTGCCTGGTAAATAAGGATCGTCCGCTGAACTTTTTCGATGAGTCTCCTGACTTCTTGAGCGTCCTGCGCTTTGTCGAGGAGCCGGGTACACTTCCCCTTCGCCAACAAGGCTTGCGATCGTTGTGTGACATCTTCCAAGGACCTACAAAGGATCGGTCTTTCGTAGCGAGCGGACTGACTCGATACTAACCTCGCCATCTGCGAGCGTCTCTCAACCTCTTGCTGATCTCCGTTCGGATCCACCTTTGCCGGGCTCTCCAATAGTTTCGTCAGCCACGGAATAAGCTGCTCAAGTGTGTTCTTGACGTCCTCGCTTTGCTGGAAGAGACATGTCAGCAGCGCCTCAGAACGGTTCGCCACAACATGGCATACGTCGTAGTGTTTGACAAGTGCGTTGATGCCCCCCAAACACGCTTTGAGAGGAGGAAACCAATCGGATGATTCCTTTGCGATGTCCAGGAGCACCTTCGCAGCGTCGACTACACGTTGTCTCTTTCCTGCAGAAGGTCAGTGTGGCTAGGACTGCGATAATGGCCATGCATCGCACGGGGTTGTGGTGTAACTCCTCCCCCACCAGTCGTCGGGTGTCGTTTTCGAAAAATGTTGGACATGATTTCGGAGTCGTCTTCGGGCTGTGGAATCAGGTGGTTCGTGGCTGTTGATCGAGGTGCTTGCAGCCGCCGTGGCGGGCGCCAAAGGTCATATCATCGCCCCGGAGTTGGAGGAACCGAAACGGCCTACATGAATAGGTCCACACATCGAGTCGCATGGATCTCCGTGTATCAGTCACACCTTCCTAGCTCCCCTAATGATCGTGCTTCATGTGGTTTCAAGAATGTGTCAGAGGAAGACTTGTATGGTGAGCAGCCAGGAAGTCCCGGGGACGTGGAAATTGATATATCTGGTTCGGGAGGGGATGTCTTGGAGACGATCGAGGCCGTCCACCCGCCTTGGTTTCGACTGAAGCGGCCAGCATATACCTACCAGTCGGGAAGGTACGAAGAGGGTGTCCAGGAGTGCTGTGAGTGCTAAAAACTTACTAGCCCGCGAGATTTGTGTCGTTGCTCTCTATTACGCCCGTCTATCGACATCTTCCGTCAGGCTACTATCGAACCGCTAGAAGGTTCTTCCGTATCCACATCCGTCCTAGAGTCGTCACCCTCCTGCGCATCCCCCTTCCCAAGCTCAAGTTTCTGTCTTTTGTCGAGATGTTCCCTTTGGCTAGCATGTCCTCACCTCTCTTGACGGACATTGTCGGTATTGTAGCTCCAACAGTTCGGCAGACCCCACGGGTATTGCATACGGTCTATGGGTATTGGTATACAGTGGCGGTACAATAAAGGGGAGAAAGCTAGAGAGCGAAGGAAGTGAATGACGCAAGGAACAAATGGAGGAAGGTACGATCCAGCACAACAGTTAGGTCAATTCCAAGGGAAGAGAGCGAGAGAAGAGACGGAGGAAGAATGATGACCCGGGAACCCAACAATATACAAGCTGTAAATCGATTTAGCATCATTACCCTGGTATCGAACCCGCCCTGGAGCAAGCATTGGGTCATCAAACCGACAATCGCTCATCCTCACTAATCTCAGCAATATATGTCCGCGCGGGGCCACCAACGGGGGTCCTCGCGAGCAGATCGTATCCCATCCTGCCCCAATTCCACAGAACCAACCCGTCGCATGCTCGGAAATGTTGTCATCAAATCCTTCTCGATACAGTGGATTCAGAAGCTCAAGTCGCCGTGGCTCATATCCGAAATCGACGATGAGCGTGTCCTATGGGATGAAGTAGATTGGGTAAGGGATGTCGATGAATGAGAAGAGGCGGCAGAGGTCGTAGAGTGCCAGGGTGGGGTAATGGATGGTGTTCTCGGTCGAAGAGGGTGGCCTGCCTTAGTCGCGTCCGACAATCCGATGAAATGGAGCGAAGTATACGACACTGATGATATGGGAGATTCGAATTCGTCGAGGTCGCTCTCGTGTGGTATGTTTGGGACCCACACGAGAGTACGCAGCTTCTTCCAGGTCTTGTGTCTAAGACCCGTTGCGATAAACTACTCGAAGATCTAAAACCAAAGCTTCCTTGTGAGTAGCGAATATTGAACAGGCCAGAGGAAAATCGCTCACGTTTCGGCTGACGTCCGATAAGTATAACCGAGGGTATATTCATTGCGATGCGGAAAAACTTGGTCACGTCCAAGAACGTCCCTGTCCTCCCGGCGCCCCACGCAAACCGTAGTGACCTCAATTGTGGTCCGAGCCGGTAAATCTTCTCGATTGCCCGAATCTCTTCTCTCGAACTCTGGCCACCACCAATGTATTCCAAGTGTCGTAATGATGTGCCATCCAATTTTGGGTGCAATAGAAGAGGTGCCGTCGTGGACAACGTGCAGACAGTGTGCAAGACCCCTTGGCCACGGACCCGGATCGTGGTCTGGGTATCTGACGATCTTGAGAGATACGCGAATTCGAGTAGGTTCCGTTGGGTGGGTGGGAAATGAAGGAGGGTATCGAAGAGAGAGGATTCGCACGTGAATTATTCGAGGCGGAACTGTGCCCTCTCAGCGAGCATTGCATAAAAGCGTGGTGTAGCTCGAGCGTCGAGGAGTTCCAAGTGATAAAATCCTATCATCATACCCAGTATCTCCACGATGTAAAGCTCTTGCTGGGGACGCATTCCGTCGAAGGTCAGGCAAAGAGAGGTGGCGAGTGGACCGAATCCTCTGATTGATCGAGAACATATTCAACGCAACTCGAACAGAGTTCAGAGTGAGTCTCTTTGTTTTTCGACAACGCCCGATGACTTGCTCGCTTTAGAGTGTTCGAGACGTTATCGGTGAAGGCAGAGGATTTATTTCGTATGTGCTTGGTGAACCCCTTCGTGGATTTTGAGGGGCGTGGGGGAGGGGTCACGCGACCCTGGGGTTCCGGAACTCAAACATCGTCCCCTAACAAGAGTGCCGATAAGTGACTGTGGTGCGGTCCCAGGCGCGGCAGTAATTACTCACGTTGGGATGGGAGTGGAGCGAAACGGGGACAGGGTAGCACCAAGAATTGGGGAGGGGAGGGATGGATGGGTCGAAAACGCGCGCGTGCGTTTCATCCCGGTTATAATAAACGAAACCAGGACCGTGGGCCTCTCCATGTTCCAACTTCTAGCGAGCCTCATGCAAAACCGCCTCCCAAAACGGCGGGACGGAACAAACAAGTGTGGCGTTGACGCGGCGTCGGTGAACAAGCGGCTTTAAATCCCGTCGCTGAGAGCGGGGTTGTCAACCAGGACTTCGTTGTCTTGGGCGAGAGTGTGTTTGGAGAGCATGTTGCGAGTTCCCCTGCGATGAGGGTGAGGTGTCGTAGAAGGGAGGTTGAGATCGACTTGCCGTGAGAACGCCCAACCATGAACTGGGCGGTGAAAACACCTTCTCGCCCGCTTGTCCCACTTTATCAGACTTTATCCCGTGATCCATTGTTTGAACCTATCAAAGATTGAGGAAAGCTCCGCGCTCTAAGCTTACAGCCGGAGTCGAGAGGGTGGAACTTAATTTTCTATGCTCAATTTCGCCATCCCATCATGGATCCATCATCCGGCGTCATAGATAGCGCGAATCCGGTCGCGCCAGAAGATTTAACTCGCACCACCAGGCGAGGCATTTATTAAGAAGGGTGCCCGGCGTGGTTGGGGTCTAATCATCGCGGTTCCGTCTTTTTGGAATACTGGAAAGTTCGGACTAGCTGGTCGGGGTTCCGTGGGAGGAGATGAGCACAGTAGTCTCGCAACCGTGAACACGTATGTGATGGGTACTCCATATCCGTACTACCGGCATCGATGCGAGGAACGGACAGGATGGAGGCGAATGGACCCAACGGGGTGAAGAGCCCCAGTTTCCATCATCGTCGATAACCATCCCGTAGTATCCATCGCCTCTGTATCTCCGTTCGCCGTAGTCTCCGCTGTCACCGCCTTGGTGGCCGAGAGAACTCGAGGGTGCTGACCGTGCCGCGACACAACAACTTTCTCCGGGTCGGTGCTTGATATAGATATATGATATCCTGATATACCGCAGCACCTGAAGATATCCAGCTGCCTTCCGATCCCAACCCCGGAATAGCTCGACATTTATCTCATGAGTCAAGTCAGGTACCTCTAGGGAGTGCATTACAGTCTGCTTCGGGTTTGCCAAGACGTTCCGAAGAGACGAACCGAAACCTGTCCTGCACTCGATCATCCCGGACAGTTCGTCTACCATATGGTGTTCATGAGTGGGAAATGGGACTACCATCGCATGATAACCGTCGGACAATGCACACGAGATGGTACCGCAGGCCACCATATTGTCACCCCGCTCGTTCGTTCTAATGGTGCAACGGTGCTGGTCGACTGCCGCTTTATGTCGAAGGACGGGTTCGAAAAGTTTTCTAAACCGCTGGTGCTGAGGAGGAAAATTTCGTGCAAGCGATGCTTCGTGTGTCCGACCAGGTATAGAACAGCCTCACCCCAGACAACCATCCCGAGAAAGGCGCATGGTATCGGATCGTCGTTAATGCAATGGCCGAGTACGCCTCTCGTGCGTCAATCCCGTACAGCATTCGTTCTGACTCATCCTTCGGCACGGTGACCCAAGGTCAGCGCTGGAATGTGCCGCGCTATCGTGCTGGACACCCCAGTGGTTCAGACGGACACATTCGAATCCAGCCTTTTCGGAGAGCACTGGAAGGCCGCGTAGCGGCCAACACTGAGGACGGCGACAGAGAGAGAGAGGGACGAAAACAGAGAGGACAACAGATGGTATTCGACAGAAGAGGAATGTCGTCTCTACGATCGTAGTACAAAAATATATATAGTACAGAAGTCAACATGACGTCGGTCGGAATCCTAGGGTAGGCGGCATCAGCAAATCGTGGAAAGTGCGACAAACAGTTATACCCGGCTGTCAGCACTATAAGGGGTAGGGCCGACAGGCGGCATAGCCCGGGACATGCGGCAGGGTGTTGTATTGCACAAGGACAGATGGGAATCAAGTTAGGGTGAGTCCGGTCATGTAGTGTCAATATATAGAAATTTGGAGTATACTGGTCATCCTGGCATCGTCAAATCCCTGCGGAAAGATCTATGAGTAGTCCACCACTGCACGTAACCGCGATGATACCCACCTTAGTCATGGGTTCGGAAGGAGCACAAGTCGTTGAGTACTTCGTGCCAACGCCAATCTTCTCCGGTCAAGTCCAGTTTAATACGCCGAACGCAATCCCCGACTCCGACAGGAGGAGGGTTTGTCCGTGATGAAACGTCCCGACCTCCCTTCTAACGATGTAGACCATTCCGATTGGCCCGAAAAAACCAGCCTAGTCTTAATTCTACTACGTCTGCACATG
>Ga0307513_10003310_pt1 | contig 21933 bp, 15 predicted proteins | sample 15_EM_MG_FD_202174 | JGI IMG/M metagenome (GOLD analysis project Ga0307513, IMG submission 202174) | Populus trichocarpa ectomycorrhiza microbial communities from riparian zone in the Pacific Northwest, United States - 15_EM | ecosystem: Host-associated > Plants > Roots > Unclassified | place... | reverse complement strand
CGACAGGTTGACCAGGCCCTGCGACCACATCACGGTCGCCTCGACCTCGAGCTGATCGGGGCCGGGCGGATAGCGCACGCGGCAGATCTGCTCCGAGACGCACAGCTCGAGCATGCTCATGCCGAGGACGGCGTCGGCGTCGGGCAGCGCCGGATGGAGGTCCGGCGTCGCGATCACCCGCGGCAGCGTGCCGATGCCGTCCGGCGTGACGGTCAGCTTGACGACCAGCGTCGCCTCGCTCATCTCCTCGCGCGTCCCCTGGTTCCGCTCGGCCCACTCGTCGAAGCAACCCTCGATCGACCGCTGCGCCCCGGCCAGCGCGCCCACCACGAGGATCGACTGCGTCGGCCCCGCCGCGCGCGGCTTCTTGACCGGCTCGACCAGCTTGACCTTCGGGATCTGCATCAGCGACACGGTCTCGACCAGGCGGCGGATCTCGTCGTCCTTTTGCTGGAGCGCGGCGCGCAGCCGCACCAGCTCGGCGTGGTCGACGCGCGCCTGCTCGAGCTCGACGAGCAGCGCCTGGCGCTCGATCTCCTTGCGGTTCTTCTCCTCGAGCAGGGCCTGGATCTGCGTGGTGTCGCTCGGCACCGGCCGGGGGCGCTGCTGCGCCACCAGCGCCGCGGTGGTGCCGCCGGCGAGCAGCACGCCGGCGAGCGCGAACCCGGCGTAGCGCACCGGCGAGCGCCGCGGCCGCGGGACCAGCTCGTCGATCAGCGCCCCCATCGACGCGAACCGCCGCGTCCGATCGCGCTCGAGGCCGCGCAGCACGGCGCGCCCGATCGAGGCCGGGATCCGGGTGCCCTCGGGCGGCGGGATCGCGGCCTCGCCGTGATCGAGCATCGTGATCGCCGTGCCGTCGCGCAGCGGGTGGCGCTCGTACAGCGCCTCGTAGAGCGCGACGCAGAAGCTGAACTGGTCGCTGCGCGCGTCGACGTCGGGGCCGGTGAGCTGCTCGGGCGGCATGTAGCGCGGCGTGCCGAGCACCGTGCCGGTCGCGGTGAGCGCGAGGTCGAGCGCCGTCATCACCGGGATCGCCTGGGCGACCTCGTCGGGCGCCAGCACCGAGCGCGCCAGCCCGAAGTCGGTGACGCGGACCCGGCCGTCGCCGCCGACCAGGACGTTGTCGGGCTTGAAGTCGCGGTGCAGGAGGCCCACGCCGTGCGCCGACCACAGGCCGCGCGCCGCCTGGAGGAACACGTCGACGATCTCGCGCCACGTCCGCGGATAGTTGCGCAGCCAGCTGGTCAGCGTGTCGCCCTCGACGAACTCCATCGCGATGTAGAGGTCGCCGTCGTCGGTCGTGCCGACGTCATAGATCGACACGACGTTGGGGTGCGAGAGCTGCGCGATCGCCTGGGCCTCGCGGCGCAGCCGGGTGCGCGCGTCCTTGCTCGACACCGCGAGCCCGGAGCGCAGGAGCTTCAGCGCGATCTTGCGATCGAGCTGCGGATCGTAGGCGGCGAACACGACGCCCATGCCGCCGGCGCCCAGCGAGGACAGCACCAGGTAGCGCCCGACCCGGTCGCCGATCGACAGGACCTTGCGGGGCAGCTCGGCGACCTGCGAGGCGGTCAGCCGGTCGTGTCGCACCGTGGCGGCCTGCGAGTCCGCTCCGGAGTCGGCGGCGAGCGCCGCGACCAGCGCGCGGCAGTCGCGGCAGGCCGCCAGGTGGCCTTCGACCTTGTTCAGCGCCGACGGTGGCAGGCTTCCCGAGACAAATTCGCTGGCCGCGTTGTCGTCGAGGTGTTCCACCGGCCCGCAAGCCTAGCAAACCCGTCCCGACATCTCGTTGAAAACGAATCACATCGACCTGGGGACGGTTGTGACCACTGCGGCCTTGCTTGTAGGCCCGTTCATTGGTAGCAATCCCGCGGCTTTATCCGGGCTCTTCGAGGGCTCTAGGAGACGTTTCCCGTGCTCACCGACCTGTCCAAAGTCCGCAACATCGGCATCTCGGCTCACATCGACAGTGGCAAGACCACGCTGACCGAGCGCATCCTTTATTACACCGCCCGCATTCACGCGATCCACGAGGTCAAGGGAAAGGACGGTGTCGGCGCCAAGATGGACTCGATGGAGCTCGAACGCGAGCGCGGCATCACGATCCAGTCCGCCGCCACCTTCTGTCAGTGGCCGCCGAGCGAGAAGGCCAAGGGCGTCATGCCCGTGCCGGCTTCGCCGATCAAGGCGCAGCACCACATCAACATCATCGACACCCCGGGACACGTCGACTTCACGATCGAGGTCGAGCGCTCGCTGCGCGTGCTCGACGGCGCGATCATGGTGCTGTGCGGCGTCGCCGGCGTGCAGTCGCAGAGCTACACGGTCGACCGCCAGATGCGGCGCTACAAGGTGCCGCGCATCGCGTTCGTCAACAAGCTGGACCGCACCGGCGCGAACCCGTACCGCGTCCGCGATCAGCTGCGCGACAAGCTGAAGCTCCACCCCGTCATGATCCAGATGCCGATCGGCCTCGAGGACAAGCTCGAGGGCGTGGTCGATCTGATCGAGATGGTCGCGTTCATCTTCTCGGGCGACAACGGCGAGCAGATCGAGCGCGGCCCGATCCCGGCCGAGCTGATGGAGCAGGCGCAGAAGATGCGCGAGGAGATGCTCGACAACCTGTCGATGGTCGACGACGCGCTCACCGAGGCGATGCTCGAGGACAAGGTCACGCCCGACCTGATCCGCAAGAGCCTGCGCACCGCGACGATCGCGCTCAAGTGCACCCCGGTGATGTGCGGCTCGGCGCTCGGTAACAAGGGCGTCCAGCTCCTGCTCGACGGCGTGTGCAGCTACCTGCCCGAGCCGCGCGACGTGGAGAACATGGGCCTCGACCTCGACAAGGGCGAGGAGCCCGTCGTCATCGAGTCCAACCCGGACAAGCCGCTCGTCATGCTCGCGTTCAAGCTCGAGGACGGCCGCTACGGTCAGCTGACCTACGTGCGGATCTACCAGGGCACGATCAACAAGGACGACTTTGTCGTCAACGTGCGCAACGGCAAGAAGGTCAAGGTCGGCCGCCTCGTCCGGATGCACTCGGACGACAAGGAAGAGATCACCGGCGCCGGCGCCGGCGACATCTGCGCGATCTTCGGCGTCGACTGTAACTCCGGCGACACGTTCACCGACGGCAAGGTGAACTACGCGATGACCTCGATGTTCGTGCCCTCGACGGTGATCTCGGTCGCCATCAAGGCCAAGGACGCGGGCGCCGAGATCAACATGTCCAAGGCGCTCAACCGGTTCACCAAGGAAGACCCGACGTTCAAGTGCTGGGTCGATCCAGAGTCGGCCGAGACGATCATCGCCGGCATGGGCGAGCTCCACCTCGAGGTCTACATCGAGCGCATGAAGCGCGAGTACAAGGCCGAGGTCGTGACCTCGCCGCCTCAGGTCGCGTACCGCGAGACGATCAGCCAGAAGGTCGAGTTCAACTACACGCACAAGAAGCAGACCGGTGGCTCGGGCCAGTACGGCCGCGTCGCGGGTTACGCCGAGCCGTTCGACGGCGAGTTCGAGTTCGTCGACGAGATTCGCGGCGGCGCGATCCCGCGCGAGTTCATCCCGTCGTGCGAGAAGGGCTTCAAGTCGATGATCATGAAGAGCCCCCGGCTCGGCGTGCCGGTCGTCGGCCTGCGCGTGGCGATCGACGACGGTCAGTCGCACCAGGTCGACTCGAGCGACATCGCGTTCCAGGAAGCGGCGCGCGGTGCGTTCCGCGACTTCTTCCCGCGCGCCAAGCCCAAGATCCTCGAGCCGATCATGAAGCTGTCGGTCGAGGGCCCGGCGGAGTACTCGGGCAACATCCTGTCGACGATCATGCAGCGCCGCGGCGTCGTCGTGGGATCGACCGAAGAGGACGGCAACTGCCGGGTCGACGCCGAGGTCCCGCTCGCCGAGATGTTCGGCTACTCGACCCCGCTGCGCAGCTCGACGCAGGGCAAGGCCGAGTTCACGATGGAGTTCGCGCGCTACGCCGAGACGCCGAGCAACATCACCGAGGAGCTGCTGGCCAAGGCCGCCAAGGCCAAGGCCGAAGCCAAGAAGTAACGCCTCCGCGCTAGCGTCCCCCACGCCCCGTCGAGCTTCTCGCGGGGCGTGGCGTCGTTTCGGGGCCGCGTGAGCGGCGGGATTGCGGCTTACACAGACCTGACAGCGCGGCGCCGGCGCGGCCGGTAGACCGGACGCGTGCCCGGCACGTTTCACCGCCTGGAGGTCTCATGCGCCACGCCGTAGGTCTGTTCGCGATCCCGCTCGCCTTTGCCACCACCGTCTTCGCCGACGCGCCGAAGACGCCGCCCCAGCCCGCGCCGGCCAGGGATCCCGCCGCGCTGACCGAGCGCACCGCGCTGCTCGCGCCGATCCAGGTCGACAGCCTGACGCTGACGCCGATCGTCCTGTCCGCCGCCGCGCCCGGCGACAAGGAGGAGCCGCTGCTGGTGCTCGACGAGGCGATGGCCGCCAAGAAGGTCAAGATCCGCGAGATCGCCGACGGCAACGTCAACGGCCTGACGTTCATCAACCAGGCCGACTACCCGGTGTTCGTGATGGCGGGCGAGGTGATCATCGGCGGCAAGCAGGACCGGATCATCGGCCGCAACACCGTGATCCCGGCCAAGACCACGCAAGAGGTCCCGGTGTTCTGCGTCGAGCACGGCCGGTGGAACGGCCAGACCAAGGAGTTCACCACCGCCAAGGCGCTCGCGCACGGCCGGCTGCGTGGCCAGGCCAGCTACGCGGCGCAGCAGGACGTGTGGAACGAGGTCGCCGCCAAGAACAAGGCGCGCAAGACCGAGAGCGCGTCGGACACCTACCGCAAGGTCGCGCAGCAGCAGTCCGACGGGACGTTGGGCTCGATGGAGAAGCAGATCGACGCCGCGCTCGCCAAGCTGCCGCCCGCCGATCGCACCCGCATGGTCGGCTACGCGGTCGCGCTCAACGGCGCGGTCGCGACGGTCGACGTGTTCGGCTCGCCGACGCTGTTCAAGAAGCTCGAGACCAAGCTGGTGCGCTCGTACCTGACCGAGGCGGTCGACCTCGCCGCGAACAAGGACGCCAAGCCGCCGTCGACCGCCGCCGTCAAGGCGTTCATGGCCGACGCCGACAAGGCCGCGGAGCAGAAGTCCTATGACACCGAGGCCGCGGCCACGGTGACCAATAGCGGCATGCGCGCGTCCAAGGCCAAGGTCGACTACAAGGCGGCCAAGCGCGGCCCGGCCGATGCTGCCGCGCCCCCGGCCGCCGCCAAGCCGGCGCTGTACGAGAACTACCAGGTAAAGTAAGCGCGTCGATCCGGCCGGCGGCCGGGCGTGTTACGCCCAGGACGATGACGTGGCAGCCGATCGTGGAGCGCGCGCGCGTGGCGCCGGTGCTGGATGACCTGATCGCGGCGATCGACGCGCAGCCGCGCACGGACTACGCCGAGCACGCAAACTACGCGGTGCTGCGCGGCTACCTCGCGAGCGACGACGCCGTGCCCGATCCCGACGATCGCGGCGGCGAGGCGCTGAGCCACGCGATCGAGCAGCTCGCCGCGCAGGGCGGCCGGCCCGGGCTGTTCGGCGGCGCGACCCAGGTCGGCTGGGTGGTCGCGCACCACACCGAGGGCAGCGACGCCGACACGGTGTGCGAGGCGATCGATCAGGCGATCCTCCAGCGCCTGCCCGACTGGCAGGCCGAGAGCGATCTGATCAGCGGGCTCGCCGGTTTCGGGGTCTACGCGCTCGAGCGCGGCCCGGCCGGCCACGCGATCGCGCGCGGCGTGATCGCCGGCCTCGAGCGCGACCAGGCGCGCGGCTGGCTCACGCCGCCCGAGCTGCTGCCCGAGAGCCAGCGCCGGGTGGCGCCCGACGGCTACGTCAACCTCGGCCTCGCGCACGGCCTGCCCGGCGTGATCGCGATGCTGGCGCGCTGGATCGAGCAGGACGTCGAGGCGGATCGCGCGCGCCTGGTGCTCGACAGCGCGCTGCGCCGGCTGCTCGACGGCTCGCCACCCGGGCCGGGCGGGCGGTTCGACGCGTGGCAGCCGAGCCCTGGCCCGATCTCGCCACGGCTGGCGTGGTGCTACGGCGACCTCGGCGTCGCGGCGGCGCTGCTGCGCGTCGGCGTGGCGATCGGCCACCGCGAGGCCTACGACGAGGGGCTCGCGCTGGCGCTCGACTGCGCGACGCGCAGCGTGGCCGACGCCGCGATCGGCGACGCGGCGATCTGCCATGGCGCGGCCGGCATCGCGCACCTGTTCAACCGCATGGCGCAGGCCACCGACGCGCCCGCGCTGCGCGACGCCGCGGTGCGCTGGCTCGATCACACGCTGGCGATGCGCAGCACCGCGCCGCTCGCGGGCTTCCCGGCGAACCGGCCGGTCGCCGGCGTGAGCCATCTCGAGGCCGACCCATCGCTGCTGTCCGGCGCCGGCGGCGTCGCGCTCGTGCTCCACGCCGCGAGCGGCGCGATCGAGCCGAGCTGGGATCGCATGCTGCTCGTCGATCTGCCGCCGCTGCTCCCGACCCCTGGGTGACGGCGCGCGTCGGGTGGTAGGGTCGCGGCCATGAGTGGCATGCTCGACCTGATCGGCAACACGCCGCTCGTCCAGATCACGTGCTTCGACACCGCCGGCAGCGAGCTGTGGGTCAAGCTCGAGAGTCAGAACCCCGGCGGCTCGATCAAGGACCGCATCGGCCTGTCGATGATCACCGCCGCCGAGCAGGACGGCCGGCTCCAGCCTGGCGGCCGGCTGATCGAGGCCACCGCCGGCAACACTGGCCTGGGCCTCGCGCTGGTCGCCGCGCTGCGCGGCTACAAGCTGACCCTGGTCATCCCCGACAAGATGAGCCAGGAGAAGGTCACCCACCTGAAGGCGCTCGGCGCCGAGGTGATCTGGACGCGCAGCGACGTCGGCAAGGGCCACCCCGCGTACTACCAGGACATGGCGCAGCGCATCGCCCGCGAGTCCGGCGCGCTCTACGTCAACCAGTTCGAGAACCCGGCCAACCCGCTCGCCCACGAGACGACCACGGGCCCCGAGATCTGGGCGCAGACCGGCGGCGCGCTCGACGCCATGGTGTGCGGCGTCGGCTCCGGCGGCACGCTGACCGGGCTGTCGCGCTACTTCGCCCGGGTCGCGCCGCACGTCGAGATGGTGCTCGCCGATCCGCGCGGCTCGGTGCTCGCCGGCTACCTCGCGACCGGCACCGTGGGCATCGCCGGGTCGTGGCTGGTCGAGGGCATCGGCGAGGACTTCGTGCCGCCGATCTGCGATCTGTCGCGCGTGACCTCGGCGTACGTCGTCGACGACGCCGAGGCGTTCGCCACCGTGCGCACCCTGCTCGCCCGGGCCGGCATCCTCGCCGGGACGTCGAGCGGGACGCTGATCGCCGCCGCGGTGCGCTACTGCCGCGACCACAGCAGCCGGCCACGCAAGGTCGTCACGATCGTCGCCGACAGCGGCGCGAAGTACCTGTCCAAGGCGTATCGCGACGAGTGGCTCGCCGATCAGGGCCTGCTGCCGCGGCCCGGGTTCGGCGATCTGCGCGACGTCGTGACCCGCCGCGCGAACGACGCGCAGCTCGTGGCGGTCGGGCCCGACGACGCGCTGCGCGTCGCCTACGCGCGGATGCGGCTGCACGACGTCTCGCAGCTCCCGGTCATGGATCGCGGCGCGCTGACCGGCATCGTCGACGAGTCGGACCTGCTGGTCGCCGCGCTCGCGGGCGACGGCGCGTTCGGCCGCCCGGTGCGCGACGTCATGACCAGCCGGGTCGAGACCCTGCCGCCGGGCGCGCCGCTGGCGGACCTGGTGCGCGTCCTGGGCGAGGGCAAGGTCGGCGTCATCGTCGAGAACGGCGCGCTGTTCGGGCTGGTCACCCGGATCGATCTGGTCAATCACCTGCGCCGCCGCGCCGCGTCGGCCTAGCTGCGCGGGGCGATTTGCCGCGCGGCCGGCCGGCCAATCGATCTATCTTCACCCGCGATGACCAGCACGATGATGGACGTTCCGCTCACGATCGACCTCATCGTCGAGCGCGCCGAGCACTGGATGGGCGACGCCGAGGTGGTCTCGCGCCGGCCCGATCGGAGCCTGACACGGACCACGTACCGCGAGGTCATGGCGCGTGCCCGGCAGCTGGCGCGCGCGCTGGTCGGCGCCGGGATCCGCAAGGGCGACCGCGTCGCCACGCTGATGTGGAACCACGGCGAGCACCTCGAGGCCTACTTCGGCATCCCGCTCGCCGGCGCGGTCACCCACACGCTGAACCTCCGGCTCCACCCCGACGAGATCGCCTACATCGCCAACGACGCCGGCGATCGCTTCGTGATCGTCGACGACGTCCTCCTGCCGCTGCTCGACAAGGTGATCGCCGCGGGCGGCCGGTTCGAGCGCGTGATCGTCGTCGGCAACGCCGGCGAGCGCGAGGGCTACGAGGCGTTCCTCGCGACCGCGACGGACCGTGCCCTGCCCGTGCTGGCCGAGTCCGACGGCCTCGCGACCTGCTACACCAGCGGCACCACCGGCAAGCCCAAGGGCGTGGTGTACAGCCACCGCTCGACGCTGTTGCACACGCTGACCGCGGCGCTGCCCGACGCGCTCGACCTGTCGCGCGGCGACGTGCTCATGCCCGTCGTGCCGATGTTCCACGTCAACGCGTGGGGCCTGCCGTACATCGCCGCGATGATGGGCGCCAAGCTCGTGTTCCCCGGGCCGTACCTCGATCCGCCGAGCTTGCTCGATCTGCTGGTCGGCGAGCGCGTCAACGTCGCCGCCGGCGTGCCGACGATCTGGCTCGGCATCCGCGAGGCGCTCGACGCCCAGCCCGAGCGCTGGAAGCTGATGCCCGGCCTGCGCATGATCGTCGGTGGCTCGGCCGCGCCCGAGCAGCTGATCCGCGACTTCGACCGGCTCGGCATGACGTTGATCCACGCCTGGGGCATGACCGAGATGTCGCCGATCGGCCTGGTCTCGCGCGTCCCGCCGCAGCTCGCCGACGCCGACGCCGACACCCAGTACCGCATGCGCGCCAAGCAGGGCGTGCCGCCGCCGCTGGTCGACGTCCGCGTGCGCAACGAGGCCGGCGACGTCGCGCGCGACGACAAGACCAGCGGCGAGGTCCTGGTCCGCGGCCCGTGGATCGCCGGATCGTACTTCGGCGGCGCGACGCCGGAGCGCTGGACCGCCGACGGCTTCTTCCGGACCGGCGACGTGGCACGGATCGACGCGCACGGCTACGTCCAGCTCACCGACCGGATCGCGGACCTGATCAAGAGCGGCGGTGAGTGGATCGCGTCGCAGGAGATCGAGAACGCGCTGATGGGCCACCCGGCGATCCGCGAGGCCGCCGTGGTCGGCGTGCCGCACCCCAAGTGGAGCGAGCGGCCGCTGGCGGTGTACGTGCTCAAGCCCGGCGCCACCGCGTCGGTCGACGAGCTGCGCGAACACCTCGCGTGCCGGTTCCCCAAGTTCTGGGTGCCCGACGCGTTCGAGGCGATCGACGCGATCCCCCGGACCTCGGCCGGCAAGTTCCTCAAGACCGCCCTGCGCGAGCGCTTCCGCGGCTACTTCGCGCCGACCTGACCGGCGGGCCGGCCCGGCGCGTGCAAGGCCTGGCCCGCGCCGCGTCGGCTCACTTGTGACTCGCGCGTGGCCGCTTGTGAGCGCACCGGATTGCCCGTATGAACAGAGCAGTGCCCACATCGGTCCGCGCTCTCGTCAAGAAGGCCGTGTACGACGCGTTCCCCGGTGTGCTTCGGCGCGGCCCGGTGAAGTCCCGGCGCGTCGCGCTGACCTTCGACGACGGCCCCGACCACCTGACCGAGCGCTACCTCGACGTGCTCGACGAGCTGGGCGTCCCGGCGACGTTCTTCTTGATCGGCCAGCGCGCCGCCGATTACCCCGATCTGGTCCGCGCGTACCTGCGCCGCGGCCACCAGCTCGCCGGGCACGGCTTCGACCACGCGCGGTTCACGACGCTGAATCGCCGCGCCCTGCTCGAGCAGTGCAGCCAGACCGACAGCGCGCTCGGCGGCCAGCTCAGCGGCCGGCCCTGGGTTCGCCCGCCGCACGGCTCGGTCGACGCGACCTCGCTGCTCAACCTCGTGACCGCCGGCTACACCGTCGCGATGTGGTCGATCGATTCGCACGACTACGAGACCAAGGATCCGGCGGTGGTCGTCCAGCACTGCGCCGGCACCGCGTCCGGCGACGTCCTGCTGTTCCACGAGGGCCAGCAGTGGACGCTCGACGCCCTGCCGCGCATCGTCGCCAACATCCACGCCGCCGGCCTCGAGTGCGTGACGATGCACGACCTGTTCGCGAGCTGAGTCAGCGCAGGAGCCGTCGACCAAAGGTCGACGACTCCTGATCGATCGGCGAGCCGGCGAGGAACGCCGGCTGCGCCTGGTACGGAGGAGATCGCCTCGCTGCGCTCGGCTCAGCCGGGGCCGGGCGACGCAGCGGCAGAGCCGGGGCCGCCGGGCGTCGCGCGCTGTGCGGCGGGCGGCGGGGGAATCGTCGCCGGCACGGGCTTGTTGATCAGCTTGTCGCGGCTGATGGTGACGACGTTGTCGAGCCGCCACTTGTCGACCAGCACCGCGTGCGCGGCGCCGCGCTCGTGCACCCAGTACGACGCGCTGTCGGCGATGATGTCGATCACCGTCGTGGCCGGCGTCGCCGCGCCCGTGGCCCTGCGCTCGATCGTGACCGTCGCGGTCGGCTTGCTCGCGTCGCGCTTGGGATCCGCCGGCGCGTTGAGCTCGATGGTCGCCACCGTGCTGACCAGCCGATCGATCGCCGAGGTCTCGAGCGACTCGCCCGCCGCGGGCACGACCGGCGCGCCGCCGACCGCCGCGCTCCACGGTCCGGGCGCCGCTGGCGCCGCGCTGCCGCTGCCCGCCGCCGGCGGCGCGGCTGGCGCCGGCCGCGTGAGCTCCACCGTCGTCGTGTCGTGCTGCACGACCACCTTGCTGATCTCGTTGGCGGCGATCTTCACGTAGCTCGGATCGAGCCACCCGCGCGCCTCGCCGGAGACCGTCGACGCCGACAGGCCGGCGACGGCGAACACGTCGTCGCTGCCGCCGACCCGAAGCGCGGTCCGCCGCGCACCGGCCGGACCGCCGAGGTACAGCGTCAGATCCTTGCCGCTGCTCGTGATCACCAGCTTGCGCTCGAAGTCGCCGTCGGCGACATGCAGCTGCTTGTGGCGCGCCGCCTGGGTCGTGAGCGGCGCCGCGGCGCTCGCCTTGCCGATCGGGGCCAGCACGTCGGCGACCTTGGCCGCGTCGACCGGATAGTCGAAGCCCGACGCCAGCACCCAGCCGGCGTCGCGCTTGACCAGGTCGATCGGCTTGCCCGCCGCCGCGGGACCGCCGGCGAACACCTGCAGCCGCGTGACGTTGGCTGCGTCGAACCCGGCGACGACCGGGCGCTCCTGCAACGCGACGTTGTCGTCGCCGCGCGTCCGCACGATCGCGATCAGCACGAGCTGCACCGCGAGCGCGGCGATCAAGACCTTATGAAACCGCGTGAGCATCTCACGCCTCCTTTCCGCTGATGATCGGCTGCACCGCGCGCCGGCGCAGCCAGGCCAGACCGACGACGAGCACCAGGCCGGCGATCGCGATCGCGATGTTGGCCGCGCGCCACGCGCCGACCGATCCCGGCGCCACGGTGAGCGCGCGGGTCGCCGCGTTGCGCGACCGGATCGCGAGCAGATCTGTATCGGCGAGCGACCAGTCGACCGCGTTGTGCACGAGCTCGACGTTCGACGCCGCGAGGTCCGAGTCGAGCCGCTGCGCGAGCGCGAGCACGTCGTCGGACACGAACGCCGAGGAGCCGAACACGACGATCCGTGTGTCCGGCGGCGAGTGCTCGATCAGCCGCGCCGGGGGCGGCTCGTCCGGCTTGGGCGGCGTCGCCGGCGTCGCCGGCTTGGACTGCGGCGGCTTCGCCACGCTGCTCGAGAACCCGCCCGACACCGCGACCGCCATCACCTGGCGGCCGCGCTTGTCGGCCGCGATGTCCTTGGGACCCGCGAAGCCGGTCCCGGGGTTGCGCCGCAGATCGGGCTCGACCACGAGCGACGAGGTCCGCCACGCCGCGTCCGACGAGCGCAGCAGCACGTCGACCTGGTGCGCGTCGTCGCCGACCTTGGCGTCGGCCTTGACCGGCGCCGCCCAGTGCAGCACCGAGCCGGTCAGCCCGCTGGTGATCACGCTCGACGAGCTCAGCTGATCGCCGTCCATCTTGACGAAGAACGGATACGGCAGCTGCTGGATCTCGCGCACCACCATGCCATTGCCGAGATCGCGATTCTGCGGCACCGGGAACGCGTCATTCTTGCTGTCCATCACCAGCTCGTCGGCGATCGTGATGCCCCACTTCTGGAACGCGGCCTCGAGCCCGGTGGTCACCTTCTCGACCGCGAGCCCGGCGCCCCCCGCGATCCGGAACCGGCCGGCGAGCGCGACCACGGCGCCGCCGCGCATCACGAACTGGTCGAGGTTCTCGGCCGCCTTGGCGTCGAGCGACGCCGGCCCGGCGAGCACCAGCGCCTCGACGTCGTCGGGCACCGGCGCGGTCAGCGGGACGTCGCGCACCTCGTAGTTGCCGGCCAGCGCGCGCTGCAGCTCGCGAAACGTCTGCGGCGGCGGCGTCTGCTGCGGCGGCATGCCCTCGTTCCCCGGCATCGGCGGCATCGCCTGCCCCGGCGGCGGCGACCACAGCCCGACCACGCGGGTGAAGCCCGGCGCGGCGCGCTTGAGGCCGTCGGTCAGCGCCGTCTTGAGCTCGGCGTCGCCCAGGCTCTGGGGCGGGTTGATCCGCACGACGCGATCGCCGACCTGCAGCACCAGGTGGAAGTAGTAGACCTGGCCCGACAGGAAGTCGGAGTACGGCCGCAGCCCGTACTTGTCGAACAGCGCGTGCATCTCGGCCTCGGTCTTGGGCTCGACCGTGGTGAACGCCAGCTTGCTGCCGCCCTGCTTGATCAGCTCGTCGACGACCTTCTTCAGCTTGGCCGGGCCGTCCTTCCAGTTATCGGGCAGCGTCGCCGGCGTGACGTACGCGGTCAGCTGGATCTTGCCGGCGGTCGACGCGAACAGCTGATCGATGCTCGAGAACTCCGACACCGTCTTCTTGATCGTCTTGGTCAGCTGGTACTCGGGGTTCTTCAGCGAGATCTCGAGCTCGCCGATGTCGAGCACGCGCACCGAGATCAGCTGGTCGAGCCCGATCACCGCGTGCTGATCGCCGTACTCGATCGCGATCGCGAAGTACGCATTGACCACCGACTTCTCGGTCTGGGTCGCGAAGCGCAGCGGCGTCGGGTCGATGCCGAAGCGCTCCTTGGCCTCGCGCTTGGCGTCCTCGGAGTCGGTCGGATCGATCATCTCGACCCGGACCTTGCTGCCGCCTGCGATGCGATACTCCTCGAGCAGATCGCGCAGCTGCGGCACCAGCGGCGCGAGCTTGGGGTGGGTCTGGGCCGAGAAGTAGCCGCGGATCAGCAGCCGCTCGTCGAGCCCGCCCAGGATCTTCCGGGTCGACGCCGACAGGCTGTAGGTCCCACCCTGGGTCAGATCGATGCGCGCGTGGCGCACCGGCGCGAGCCAGATGTCGAGCGCGATCGCGTTGCCGGCGACCAGCGCGACGCCGAGCAGCGCGGCGAGCCGCCGGCCGCGGCCACGCGCACCGCCGCCCCAGCTCAGCCGCTGCAGGAGCACGACGTTGAGCGCGATGCCGACCGCGACGATGCCGCCGTAGTACGCCAGGTCGCGCAGATCGAGCACGCCGCGCGCAACGCTCTCGAACCGCGCGCCGGTGCCGAACAGCCGGCCGAGCTCGCCGGCGTCGCCGACCAGGTACGCGGCGCCGCACACCACGGCGGTCACGACGAACGCGACGATCTGGTTGTCGGTCGCCGCCGACACGCACATCCCGATCGAGAGGTACGCGGCCGACAGCAGCAGCGCCGCCAGGTAGCCGCCGATCACCGGCCCGAAATCGAGGTTGCCCATCTGCGCGATCGTGATCGGCAGCCCGAGCGTCAGGCCCAGCGCCACGGCGATCAGCACCATGCCGGCGAGGAACTTGCCGACCACGAGCTGCCAGCGCGGCACCGGCAGCGTCAGCAAGACCTCGAGCGTGCCGGCCCTGCGCTCGTCGGACCACAGCCGCATCGCGAGCGCCGCGACCAGGATGATGAGCAGCTTGGGCATCCACTCGAACAGCGGCCGCAGATCGGCCAGGCCGCGCGCGAAGAACTTCTCGCGGCCGAAGAACGTGTAGAGCGTGACGCCGAGGAACGCGGCGAGGAAGATCACCGCGATCGCCGAGTTGAAGTAGCCGCGCAGCTCCTTCTTGATGACCGTCTTCATCATGGCGCGACCTCGCCGCCGCGCTCGGCGAGGTCGCGGAACACGCGCTCCAGCGTCTTGGGCTCGGGCCGCAGCTCGGCGATCTTCCAGCGCGTCGGGCGCAGCGCCTCGAACAGCGCCGGGCACAGCTCGTCGGCCGTCCCCGACGTCACCCGCCAGCGCGTGAACGCGCCCGCCGTGCCCGCCGCCTCGACCGAGGTCACGCCGTCGACCTTGTGCAGCACGTCGGCCACGCCGCTCGCTGCCGTGTCGATCGCGACGACGGCCGCGTTGGCGTGGCGCAGCTCGGCGAGCTTGGCGTCCGCGCGCAGCTGGCCCTGCATGATCACGAGCACGCGCTCGCAGGTCGCCTCGACCTCGGACAGGATGTGGGTCGACAGCAGCACGGTGGTCTTCTTCGCCAGCCCGACGATCAGATCGCGGATCTCGACGATCTGCGCCGGATCGAGGCCGGTGGTCGGCTCGTCGAGGATCAGGATGTCGGGCTCGTGGATGATCGCCTGCGCGATGCCGACGCGCTGGCGGTAGCCCTTGGACAGGGTCGAGATCGGCTGGACCACGCGATCGGTCAGCCCGGTCGCGCGGATCACCTCGATCATGCGGGCGTGCCGGCGGTCCGGCGCGACGCCGCGCATCGCCGCCATCATCTCGAGGTACTCCTGCACGAGCATCTCGCCGTACAGCGGCGCGCTCTCCGGCAGGTAGCCAATCCTGCGCTGCGCCGCCAGCGGGTCGCCCACCACGTCGATCCCGTGCACGCGGACCTCGCCGGCGTCCGGCTCGAGGTAGCCGGTCAGGATCTTCATGAGCGTGGTCTTGCCCGCCCCGTTGGGGCCCAGGAGGCCGATGACCTCGCCCGGCTCGATCCGGACGCTGATCCCCGAAAGCGCCTGTATGCGCCCATAACTCTTGGTTAAGTTTTCGATCGCGATCGCTGCCATCGCCCCCAAGACCGGCCGAAGATGCGGACGCATTCCCGCGCGGGAATTTTTCCGGAGGCTGCACTTTCGGGTGGGGCGTCTCGCCACGATTGCGCCGGCGCTTGCGAACGCCCGGCGCGCGACCTAGGTAGAGTCACGCCGGCCGCGGATCGCACACAGTCGCGCACCACCCCCAGCCGCGAAACAGCCCCATGACCCAGCCCACCGAACGTCACGAGTTTCAAGCCGAGGTGAAGCAGCTCCTGGACCTCATGGTCCACTCGCTGTACTCGGACAAGGACATCTTCCTGCGCGAGCTGATCTCGAACGCCTCGGACGCGCTCGACAAGCTCCGGTTCGAGCAGCTCACCCAGACCGACCTCGCTGGCAGCGATCTCCACATCCGGATCGAGGCCGACAAGACCGCGCGCACGCTGTCGATCTCCGACACCGGCATCGGCATGACCCGCGACGAGGTGGTCAAGAACATCGGGACGATCGCGCGCTCCGGCACCAAGGAGTTCCTGTCGGCGCTGTCGGACTCGCAGGCCAAGGACCGGCCCGAGCTGATCGGCCAGTTCGGCGTCGGCTTCTACTCGGCGTTCATGGTCGCCGACAAGATCACGCTGGTCACCCGGCGCGCCGGCCAGCCGAGCGCGACGCGCTGGGAGTCAGGCGGCGACGGCACGTACTCGCTCGCCGAGGCCGAGCGCGAGCACGCCGGCACCACGGTGACCCTGCACCTCAAGCCCGAGGACACCGAGCACGGCCTGCGCGACTACACTAGCGAGCACGTGATCAAGGAGGTCGTGAAGAAGTACTCCGACTTCGTCACCTACCCGATCCGGATGCAGCGCTGGCGCGCCGGCGACAAGCCCGAGGACCCCAAGATCCTCGAGGACGAGACCCTGAACTCGATGAAGGCGATCTGGGATCGCCCCAAGGCCGAGGTCAGCGAGGACGAGTACAAGGAGTTCTATCGCCACATCTCGCACGACTGGACCGATCCGCTGCGGACGATCCCCGTGAAGATGGAGGGCACGCTCGAGGCCTACGCGCTGCTGTACATCCCGAGCAAGGCGCCGTTCGATCTGTACAGCGCCGAGATGAAGCGCGGCGTGCAGCTCTACGTCAAGCGCGTGTTCGTGATGGACGAGTGCAAGGAGCTGATGCCGCCGCACCTGCGCTTCGTCAAGGGCGTCGTCGATGCGCACGACCTGTCGCTCAACGTCTCGCGCGAGATCCTGCAGAAGGATCGCCAGATCCCGGTGATCCGCAAGCAGCTGGTCAAGAAGGTGCTCGGCACGCTCGAGGAGATGAAGCGCGACGCCGCCGAGGACTACCTGACGTTCTGGGCGTCGTTCGGTCCGGCGCTCAAGGAGGGCCTGCTCGCGTACGACACGCCGGACAAGGACAAGCTGCTCGATCTCGTGATCACGCCGTCGACCCACGACGCGGCGAAGCTGACGTCGCTCGAGGACTACGTCGGCCGCATGAAGGAGGGCCAGGACGCGATCTACTTCCTGACCGGGTCGTCGAAGGAGGCGCTGGTGCGCTCGCCGCTGCTCGAGGCGTTCGCCGCCAAGGGCTACGAGGTCCTGCTGTTCGCCGATCCGATCGACGAGATCTGGCTCGAGCGCGCGCCGCGCTTCAAGGACAAGCCGCTCAAGTCGATCGGCCGCGGCGAGGTCGAGCTCGGCTCCGAGGATGATCGCAAGAAGGCCGCCGAGGCGCTCGACGAGAAGCAGAAGGAGTTCGGCGACCTGCTCGCGATGTTCCGCGTCCACCTGCAGAACGAGGTCAAGGAGGTCCGGCTGTCGAGCCGCCTGACGTCGTCGCCGGTGTGCCTGGTCAGCGACGAGCACGACATGACGCCGCGCATGCAGAAGATGCTCGAGCAGCTCGGCCAGTCGGCGCCCAAGCCCAAGCCGATCCTCGAGCTCAACCCGAGCCACCCGCTGATCCCCAAGCTGCAGACCCTGTTCGCCGAGAACAAGGCCGACCCGCGCCTCGGCCTCTACGCCGAGCTGTTCCTCGGCCAGGCCCACCTCGCCGACTCCGGCCAGCTGCCCGACCCCGGCGCGTTCAGCCGCGCCCTCGCCGACGTCATGCTCCACGGCGTCTGAGCCGCCAAGCGCCAGCGCGGCGGCGAATCCGGGAGCCTGATGGCCGCTGGCGGCGCTTTGAGACGCGCAGGGACCCAGGCGCGACCGCGGAACGGCCTGGCGCTGCCCGGCCGTGGCGTTATAATCCCGTTCGTACCAACGTGGAACGTGATGTCATGATCAAGAAACTCTCCGCCGTCGGCAACAGCCTGGGACTGATCATCGAGCGCCCGATCCTCGAGCTGCTCGACATCACCAGGGACACACCGCTCGAGATCAAGACCGACGGCGAGGCACTCATCATCCGCCCAGTGAAGCTGAGCAAGAAGGAGCGCATCCGCGCGTCCACGAAGCGCATGATCGCCGTCCACGACGAGACCCTGCGGAAGCTCGCGAAGTGACCCCTGACGAGCCGCTGTTCCTCGAGGTCGAGGACGTCCTCGAGATCCACGCGACGCAGCTGGAGGTCTTCGGAGGCGCGGACGGGTTGCGCGACCGCGGGCTGCTCGAGTCGGCCGTGGCACAACCGCAGTCCTCGTTCGGCGGTGAGCTTGCTCACGATGGCCTGTTCGCGATGGCCGCGGCGTACCTGTTCCACATCGTCAGCAATCATCCGTTCGTCGATGGCAACAAGCGGGCCGGGCTACTCGCGGCCATCGTCTTCCTCGATATCAATGGCATCAGCCTCGAGCATCCGTCCGACGCGCTCTACGAGCTGACCATGGGCGTGGCGGAGGGTCGCATCAAGAAGCCCGCCGTGGCCGACGAGCTCGAACGCATCGCGAAATCGCCGCGCTAAGCCGCACCTCGGCCCGGAGCCCGCGTCGCCAAGCGTTCGCGTCAGATCGCGGCGGCGCGATCGGCGCGTCGCCAGGCGCGCAGCCAGCCGCCGGTCAACACGAAGCGCGGAAAGCTCACCAGTTGCTCGACGAGGAAGCGGCTCACGAAGTCGCCCGGACCGGTGAACGGCACAGGGGCAGCGGACTCGCCGCGATGGCCGCGGCCTTGCACGCGGCGAACCCGAGGATGCAGCGGCGGCCAGGGTGCGGGGGTCGCGATGCCGAGGTGGCCGACCGCCCTGCGGATCCACGCGTCGCCCTCGCCCTGCATGAGCGCGAGCGCGTCGCGGGTGTACAGCGCGGAGCGCGCCGCGGCGTCGAGCGCGCAGACCGGGCCATCGAGCGCCGCGGCGAGCGCGCCGCCGACGTCGCTCTCGGGGTCGACGAACACGAGCAGGACCTCGCGATCGCTCGCGTCGATGGCATGGGGGACGTCTGCCGCCGTGACCACGCCGGGCACAGACATCCTGGCCTTGCCGGCGCGCACCTCGAGCGCACCCTCGGCGGCGACGACGAAGTGCATCGCGTGATGCGCGTGCGGCGAGCTGCGGGTACCGGTGCCCTGGGAGGCGAGCAGCGGCGGCCAGGCCGGGGTCGCGAGCGATGTCGGTGGCAGGCGCGCGATGCGCATGCGACAGCGTCCCATGGTTTGCGGCGCCGAGGCGCGCCGCGGAGACGCCAGGACCGCCAGCTACGAGGCAAACAGCCCCCAGATCAGCACGACATGCGCCACGACGAGCAGCAGGGCGCCCACGCGGGTGAGGTTCTTGCCCGCCGTGCCCAGGAAGGCGCGCCAGAAGAACCCGCCGGACTGCAAGATGATCCCGGCGAGCAGCGTGGCACAGCCGATCTGCTTGGCCGCGAGGGAGAGCGCCAGGCTCGAGATCTGGAGCTCGTAGACCAGCGACAGGATCAGCAGGACGCCGGCGTGGGCGTGGCCGGCGCGAAACAGCGCCCGTTGCTCAGGTGTGATCTTGTCACCCGCGGCGCCGAGCAACGAGTAGCCGCCGAACATCACCGTGGGGAGCGAGATCCAGGAGATCAGCTGGAAGAGCTTGAGCGCTTGCATGATGCGCCAACCTACGCCGCGACCGCGAACCAGGCATGAACGAACTGGCTACCGCAGAGAGGCAGAACGCATAGGGCGATCTACTCGCGATATTCCGCGTCGAGATCGTTCATTTGAAAGCCATCTCGCCGCCGGCAAGCGCACGCCGGATTTCCTCGACTGGTTCTAGTGCTGCTCGTGCATCGCTGACATAGGTCTCATCGATGGAGCCGGCACCCCGATTGTACGGACTATCGAATTCATTCTGAAGGCGTCGCAGTGCCTGCGAGTAGTGCTCGTGCAGGACAGTGACGAGCGAAACGCCGTAACGCTCCGGAATGATCACAGCATCGCGAAAAGTGATGTCGCGAAGGCCGATCACCGTAGAGCGCCCCTGAGCAAGCTCGTCAAGTCGATAGCAGAGCAGAGAATTCCCATGGACGTTCTCGGAATCGGCAAGATCCACTAGTGGGACGAGCTGCGAATCAACGTTCCATGCTCGCTGCTCGAGATATTCGAGCCCATGCGGATCAGGCGGAGGGCCGCCTTGCTCGAGCGGCACGGCGAGGCGCCACGGTTGGTTCATGAAGGTTCCGAAGGGTGCGCGATGATTGTTTCGCGCCTCGGCGATGAGGAATAACTCCTCGGGAAAATCCACGCCGTAACACGTGCGCAGCACGCTACGTACCGTGCCGCCGTGTTCGTAGAGCGCGCGGGCGAAACGCGCCATCGACCGATAGTCATAGCGCGATGCATCGCGCTGAAGTTGGTCGAGGTCGGTCACGTCTGACTGCCTTGCGAAGGCCGTTCGTTCATGACCTGCCCCAATAGGTCGTGCAGGCGCTGCCAGATAGACCGGAGATCGCTCGATGACATCGAGGTAATGAGCTGCTTGCAGATTTCACCGGCTTGGTGAATCGCGCGCTGCGCCGCCTCTCGAGATGCGGGCCCCTCAATAGCGTTCCTCCTCTGAACGATATCATCGACGCGTTTGCGATGGCGCTGCATTTCCGGACTGTCCAGTGTGAGGGCTGGATTCTTCACCAGATCGCGCTGCGCGGCTTCGCCCGTAGCAAATACGTTGCGAAGCGTCTGTCGATGCTCCCCACGGAACACCTTCTCTTCTTCAGGCGACATCTGCGGCATGCTCGGCACCACGGGCGTGGCCTTATCGTATTCGCGAGCCTGAGTCCGCGGGTTGGCAAACGACTGAGACTGCGTGGTGATCCCGGTGTGGGGGTGCTTGCGGTCGGTCAAGGCGAGCGCCTCGCCGTCCTGGATCATCGTACCGTCCGCCGCGTCGTAGATCATGCCGCTGTGGCGGACCAGCCCGCGTGCATCGTCGTTGGGTAGCGGACTGGTCGTCGTGCTCGCGCTCGGCTCGTAGCCCATCGAGAAGGAATCCCCGGCGACCTCGCGCCGCCGCAGCATCGCGTTGCGGCCTTCGTTCTGGCCCAGGCCGTAGAAGGCGCCCATTCGATCGCCGTCGGCGCCGACGTGCGCCGCGTCGAGATCGCGGAGGTGCTGCGGGTCCTGGAAGATGCCGCCACCGTCGCGCTCATCAGTCGCCTTCATCAGGGTGTTGGGCTCGGATGGATACAGCATGTCGGGATAGAGCTTGGCGATCGCGGCACGGATCGCGCGATCGAGCTCGTTGGCGAGTCGGGTGAGCTGCTGCTTGCGCTGCGGGTCATGCGCATCCCACTCGAAGTGGTCGAAGTTGTAGCCGCCGATCACGAGCATCGGCTGGCGGTCCATGGCGCGGAGCACCGCGTCGTACTCGGCGAGGACACCCTTGCCGCTGGCAGCGGCGACCTTGCCGTCGGCGTCCTGGCTCAGGATGTGGACCGGATCGGCGATCGCCGCGATCAGGCTGGCGGCGGTCCGCGTGTAGTCCGAGCCGATCACCTCCTCGCGGAAGATGCCATACGGCAGGGTCTTGGCATTGACCTTGTCGAGCTTGGCGGCGTTGACCTTGTCTTCGCCCTCGAGCTTTTGAAACGCAGCGCGCACTTCGGCCATCGGCGCACGCGCGCCCGTGGTCTTGTGGATCCAGCTGGGCTCCCAGGCGAAGCCGAACGCGGCCATCGTGATGTGGTTGCCGGCCGAGTCCTGGCTGTCGATCGATTGCACCGCCTTGGCGACCCGCTCCCTGTCGTCGTGATCCGCCTTCTCGTCGAGCCGCACGCGCGTGTTCACGCCAACCACCACGCCCGTTCGCTTGGCGCCGAGCGCCTTCTCGTCGGCGTCATGCCAGGCGCCCTCGGCGTAGCGCACCGCCATGCCGGACTTCACCTCGCCCGGAATCGCCGCCATGTTGATGACGTAGCCTGGCCAACGATCCGCCGGGCTCTTCATCGGTGGGATCGGGATCGGGCGAAGATACGTCTTGGCCGCGCCGATGCGCGCGACCTTGGTGGGCGCTTGCGGCGCGCCGACCTCATACGGGAACCTGGCATCGAGCTCGATCTGGCCGACCTCCTTGGTCATGTTGGGCGCGACGGTGACGGTGGTCTGGACTTTCTTGTCCTGCTCGACGCCCGAGAACGGCTCCATCTTGATCTCGAGCACGAGACCGTGAAGCTTGCCGTCGAGCCGCGGTTGCAGCCTGCGCTTGACCTGCGCGCCCTGCTGCACCTTGTGTTGAT
>Ga0307513_10003309_pt1 | contig 21940 bp, 23 predicted proteins | sample 15_EM_MG_FD_202174 | JGI IMG/M metagenome (GOLD analysis project Ga0307513, IMG submission 202174) | Populus trichocarpa ectomycorrhiza microbial communities from riparian zone in the Pacific Northwest, United States - 15_EM | ecosystem: Host-associated > Plants > Roots > Unclassified | place... | reverse complement strand
TTTGAACCCAGGGGACATTTCTCCAAGGCCTGCCTGGGAGTCTTTGTATCTTTGAGGTCTTTATAGTCTCTAGAGACACCCAGAGCAACCTGGGTTTCTCTAGGACCAAACCCCTTTTTCCTGATGTCGTCATTGGATTTGCCTTCTCCCTCATTTCTTGTGGGTTGTCAAGGCGAAGGTCATGGTCGTCATGGTCGGATCCATCGTCAAGCACCCACATCTCTTTGGAAAGGGGAGGGGTGGATGTGTGGCATCCATCAGGAAAAGGCTGTTGGCTTCAGAGACACCCAGAGACACCCAGAGCAGCCTGGGTGTCTCAGGAGATAGTAAAGACATCGAAGACTTAAATATTTTGCCTTAGTTTGGCTGTATTTGGATGCTTTAGCTGTCCTAGAGCACCTTGATCCATGCTGGGATGTTTCAGGGATATGTCAACATGCTCTAAGACAGCTAAAGCATTTAAAGACAGCCAAACCAAGGTGGCTCTTTCCTGATGTCCTCGCTTCTGAGGGAGCTGATACATATTTTTTGAGCCCACATCCCTCAACAGAGGGGAGGGGCTCGTGACCGGGTGGTTGGGTGTGGTTGGGGTCAAATTGGGGGAGTGAGGGCGAGGTGGTGGTGGTGGAGGAATGAGAGAGAATGAATGAACAACCACCGTGATGCGGTTGATGGGGGATTAAAACTCTGCTCACCTGCATAGATAACGTTCGATATGAACGTACATGTGCCCGATAGTAAAATAAAAAATTGTATTATTTTATAAGTATTTCAAAAATATTAGATCCCAAGTTTGAAGTAAAAAGGGGCAGAATTAAGCATCTAATTTAAGAAATATGACAAAATGGTAGTAACTACCATCCCCTTCATCAGTTCTCTATTTCAATCCATGTATTACTTGGAAAATGCAATGCTATGTGATTTTAGTACACTAATAAATGAGTTTTAGATACTTTGGACAATATAACTACTGGTTGTGGAAGCTGGAACAGCCAATTTTAGTTATGGACCATGAATCCTCTCATCCCCCGACTGCTAACGTCTCTAATCCTGCCACCAGGACAAAAAGAACACCCCAAAACCCCGACGATTAGGGGTGACACCACGAGGAGCGACGCAACATGGCAGCGGAGGGCAGAAATGGGGCAGAGGAGGAGGGGAAATGAGGCACAGGAGGGGGGGGAATGACGAGGAGGGGGGAAATGAGAGGGACGAGACAAGGAGGAGGAAGAGGGAAGAAATGAGGAGGAGGAAGAGGGAGGAAACGAGGAGGAGTAGGGGGGATAAGCGACGAACAGGAGAGCAACAGGAGGAGAAGGACCACACGATGACAAGGAAGAGGGCCACACCACTACCCTGACAATGCTGAGGGCCACACCACTACGAAGAGGACCCCGTGTAACGACAGCGGCAACGACAACAGCAACGACGACCACGACGTGTAATAGCCACAAAGTCCCCCAACCAAATACCCCCCTCCCTTACTCCCCCTGTGAACGGCCAGCGGATACTCGAGCCCGGGAATCCCAGTAACCTGGTGGATATGGAGACGAGAGCGGTGTGGAGATGAGGGAGTGGTGTGGAGGCAAGGACGAGGGTGTTGAGATGAAGGAGAAAGGGAGAGGGGGCTGAGACAGGACGATGGAAAGAAAATTGAGAGCACAGCAAGGTGTCGAGGAGTGCCCAGACAATGAGTGGAGCAGAGCCCACCTGGCTCTGCTCCATGTTTATTGCATTTTTCATGTAACTAGCCACAAACCCAAGGAGGGATACACTCCTTGAGGAATATATTTTATGTTTTAGAGGTCTTCTGATATTTAAGATAAGATAACACAGATGTTCCCTAAATGGGAACGACATCCAAACCCATCCATCCCCATCCACCCATTCCCACCTCCCCTGAGCCACAAAAAAGGGTAGGATACATGCATATGTATTGTATATACCATAATACACGTTTTTTTCTATGAAAATCTGAGCACAACAAGCCCAGGAGTGAAACCGAGCCTGAGCAAGCCCAGCTGGCACTGCTTGCCTAATTTGGAAAGCTCCACAAATTTGGCACCATATAAACGCTCTCCAGCCTCCTCCCACTCCCCCTGGAGCACAAAAACATCCCAGATGGGTTTATTGTACCCTGCTACCCCCAAAATATACAATTTCTGCCCCCTATTGTGCCCAACAGCGAGTGCACCCACCCACCTGCCACATCTGGCATTGTTGTCATCTATTTACTTGTCCCCCCTACCCTCTGCTCAACACCCCACCCTACTACACACCCCCGCCCTCCCATCCGGCACCCTCGGCATATAAAATACCATACCTGCTCACCCAAAAGACCCTTTTTGTCATCCTAACGAGCCCCAGCTCCCCAGCTCACACCCTGATTTACACTGTTTTTTGGCTGGTGGGGTTTGTCCCATATACATTGATCATGTATGGTAGGCCTAGTACTAGTATGAAGGCTTGAGGGTAGTAGTTACAGGTGTGTCAACAAGTGGGATGAACTATACTTCGACATCACTGATTAAGTTATGATCTGAACATTGCAATGATATTCAAGTAGACAGAAAAAAAATAATTTATAGTGCATAACATTTCACTCCTCTCCCTCAGATGACTTATCTCATGCCTCAAGATGCAACCTCCCCGGACTTGTCACCAGCACTGCCGCAGCAATCTCCTTCAGGCACTGTTGCCAGCATGTCCTCCTTCACCTTGTAAGGGCATTTGCATGTCTTCTCTTTTTTGGACCCAGTACTAGTGTTTGGAAGTTAGGTTAGTTAACTGGAAAATAACTGAGACCGGACTGGACCCTAACTGATAGTAACCGTAAAATATACTAACCGACACTAACTGTAACCGTGGTCTGGTCTTCGGTTAGTCCCCAACTCAAAATATTTGAGACTGGGTGAAGACCGGTTAAGACCACAAATAACTGGTTATTTTGGCCTAACCGAAGCAGCCAGTGATTTAGAATCTTGTACTTTTATTTATCAATTATCAATTTCTATTTTGTATGACCAGTGACAAAAAATAACCACAACAAACAGCCTATCACCCAATGTGGCCCAACATGGCCATAGCTCATTCCTTGAAAAAAATTAACCTGGACCACCATGCCCACTGTCACTCGAACCATTGCAAAAGGGATTCCTCCTAGGTCCCATTTACCGCCAAAGCCCAAGAAGCAGAACAGCTGTAAAAGGCAAGCCAGCGATAGCAGTGATGACGAAAGTGAGCCTGAGGGGTCAGAATTGGATGATCCAACACCCAAGGCAAAGGCAAACAAGCATAAGTGACCATGCAAAGTTATGGTGGAATCAGAGGAGGAGGAGGTTGAAAGTGTAGATGACACCACCAAGCCAGGGAAAGATATCGAAGAGGTTGATGACGAATCTGGCAATGAGGTAAGTACAAATCCCCCAGTGAAATGGCATGGACTCACACAATCGTAGGGTGACAGTCTTAACAAACACCAACGTGGTGAAGAGCTCCAAGAAAAACCCATGAAAAAAGATTCGACATGGGATCTTCTTATGATAATGTCGGACAAAGTGACGGTAAAGTTCAAGGTTGGGGATGACAAGTATGAGATGGAAACAGAAAGATGGTGCAATGTCTGCAAGTAAGTAGTTGATTGTGAAATGAGACTGACAACATTGCTCACCGTAATGCAGGAACAATGAGAACTTTGTGAAATTGAACGGCAAGAGGAAGGCATTTCTTAAGGGAGGCAACTCATCCTGCCACTTTCATATATGTCAACATTTCGCACTGTACAAGGAGAAATGTAATGAGGCAGACATACCAGTAGCCCATTGGGCAATTCCATGGCCTATTTGGAAAGCTATGGAGGAAGAGAAAGCGGTAGCAGAGAGAGGTGTTATGATGAAGAAGAAAGGGCAACAACTACTGGACTTCGCATCTGTGGTGGGTCCACACAAGTTCACAAGGGCTGGGATTCTCGAAGCAGTGGCGAAGCTGATTGCAACAAACAATCAAGTACATATTAGAATGTTGAACCGTTGAACACATAACCCATAACACACCTATAGCTCTTTGTGCTCGCCGATAATCCTGCATTTCACAATATCCTTGTTGCAATGAGGCCCAAATCGACCACGTCGGACCTTCCAAGTTTGTATGATGTGAAAGTGTTCCTTCACAATGCATTTGTGAAGCATATTAGTGACCTAAAAGAATCAATAATGGTAAGCAAACTGTTGTTTCGCAAGGACAGAATTGAGAGTTGATACATACCAAGCAGGCAGCACCAGGGAAAGTTTCTGTAACTGCTGATGGATGGTCAGCGGATACGACGAAGATGGGATTTCTTGGAATGACTGGACATTGGATTGATGTGAAGGATGGGAAATGGAAGTTGAGGGTGGAGGTGATTGGGTTCAGAGGTTTATCAGGTGCACATAGTGGGGCCAACCTTGGAAGGTATGCGGTGGGATTGTTAGACTGCGTGGGGATTATGGATAAGGATCAATCAAAGGTGTGTACTTTACTTACATGCTGTGATTGATGAGATCTCAATGATCTGAACAGCTTTACATGGTTACCTTAGATAACACAAGTAATAATAACACGAGCTGCAAGACCATCACAGACATCCATGCTTGCCGAGGTCTTCCCAAGTGGAATAGCGATGAACAACAGCTACCGTAAGTTCAATTGCTAATAATTTTTGAATTTCTGACACTAAAAAATTCTCTGTTTCGGCGTTTAGCTGCTTAGGACACATTATCAACCTTGGAAACATTGACGTAATGGGACACATCACGAAGATTGCAGCTGTTGAAAATGCGACAGCTATCTGGGAATATGATCCCACTCGCAAAGACAATCGCGTTCTAGGCAGCTCCCTTGATGTTATCGCCGCAATCCGAACTCTGGCTATCAAGGTAAATAACCAAGGGGTGTGCAGAGTCAATAAAAAAGACATGACCTTGATTTTAGATGGTAAATAACCTGGGAAATCCAAATATGAAGTCAGCTTGTTGATAGAGTGCCTAGAAACAAATTTATGGTCACTTTAGTGTATTGTGGGAAAAAAATTGACCCCCCATTTTTTCAAATTTTCTCAACTTCTTTCAGTGTTCTCCACACTTTTCAAAAAAAAAAACTGCCCTTCTGGACCCCCCCCCCCCCCAAATTTCCTTATAAGGCAACTCAAGAACAACCTGTGGGAAAAACTTCGGAGGTGCATTTTTTGATCTCCCAGCCATTTTTAAGCCCAAAATCAAGGTCATGTCTTAAACAAATTTCTTACATACCTCTTGTAAATAACCATTTTCATTGTTCTTCAGAAATTGGATATTTCACACTACTGCATTCTGTTCTCACTTAGATTCAAGCGTCCGGACAGTGTATCGAATACTTCCAGAGTACCCAGATCCTTTGTGGATTTCCTGAGGCCCTGAAGATTCCATTGCACAGTAATATTCGCTGGGGAATGGCCTTCAACATGCTCGATCAGGCCCACAAACTTCATTAGGCAAGTCTTTCTTTTATTCACCTCATTTAATTACATTCATCCAAAATATTAGCCTATGGGGGTATTCTTGACATCCGCCGATGAGATGTACGGCCCTATTACCACACTATGATGCAATAATCGGGTGGCGAAACATATACCCTGGTCCGCATTCACATTGTCGATTAATGATTGGGAACGAGTAGTTGATGCATGCAATATACTTGGGGTGGGTTTCCTTTCTTCTCAGTTTGGACAAAGACTGACAGTTCATTTAGGATTCAAATTGCATCCAACAATACTTCTCGGCAGAAAAACAACCCACCCTTTGGTGTGCCCTCCCTGCTCTCGAGGAATTACAATCGGCTTCGGAGAAGAAATGAGACCAATTCAAGTATATTCTCTACAAAGATGCCCTCACCCACGGTCTTGAAAAGCTGCGAAAGTATTATTCACGGCTTGACGAAAAGCCCAGTTTTGTATTAGCGCTTGGTATGGATTCTTTGGTGATTTGTGCGCACATTAACAAACCCTTTTGCAGTCCTCCATCTGTACTATAAACTTGCATACATCAAACTTAACTGGGGGGGTCCAGACGAGCAAGCTGTGGAAATTGAAGCAGGGAATCTCAATGCGAAGGACTGGCACGATGAAGCGAGGAAAATCATTGAGAGTACAGTACGTTGTACATTATTTTTTACACGAGATATAGTGCTAACTACAGGTCAAACAGATGTCTCAGTACTATGAAAATCGCCCAATTGCTGCTCCAAACACCAGGTCCGAGTCTGCGGCTAGTACTGCACCAGGTGAAGCTCCCATCCTGTCTGAGTTTGACAAACACCATGAATGACTTCTTTCCGACGATGCGGAGGAAGGTTGGGCTTCCGAACTGCGATGATATCTCAGTACTGTGCAGCGGGATGTGAAAAAGGATGTGGATATCGTTGAATGGTGGCAGGTAAGCAACTTAAACAACAAAGCTTGTTACCTGCTTATTAAAAGCTCCATAGAACCATGCCCTGCTTTACCCAGCACTTGCGCGTATCACGCTTGATGTCCTTCCATCTCAGGTGTCATCTGTTCCTTGTGAACAGATGTTCTCAGGTACAAAACAAATTGCGACTGACCAATGAGCATGCCTAGGTGAGAAACCATTTGAAGAACTAACCATGATGAAATCTGCATGGGGACTGGATATCTACAATGCCACTGCTTGGAATGCTGCACAGGTGGAGGAGATTGGTCTCGCTGACTTCGAGGAGATGCTGGTTGATGACTTCGATGCGGACAAGTGGGACAAGGCCCTGGGCATAGACTCAGATCAGTGGAACTTGGACATAGAGGAGCTTGTAGTTTAATCCATCAACATCCTGTATTAAATTATGATAATACATCCCTATGTATGAGTATTATACCCACAATAACCAGTTACAACCAGTTACTAACTGGTTATGACCGTGACTAACCTTGACCAGTTATATAACCGCAAATAACTGCAACTAACCACCCATAACTGGTCTGTATCAGTCCAGCCTGGTTATTTTAGGTTTTCAGGGTGACGCTAACTGGTCTTGGTCTCAGTTAGCGCCCATGGGGACCCAATAACCAGACTGGACCGGACTTTTAAACACTACCCAGTACATGGGCATCTAAACGAGGAAGTCTTATTAGCTTCCTTTATAGAAAAAAATTTGAGGTCATACAGTGATGAGCAGTCCGCTGGAGTGCACTTTTATAGAAGGGGCATCTGTTGTTAACTAGGATGCCAAAAACTCTAGGAAAATACTGTGTATGAATACAAATCAATAGCGATGGAGAGTGGAGCATACATATTTCATGGCGAGTGGCGTTGTGTAGTCAAGTAGTAAGGGTTACTTGCTATCAACTTCAATTCAAATCTGCCTTTTATACCCGATAGATGCCTTTCGTTCTGGGAGGAGACGCAGAGCTCCTGTGAAAAAACCCTTCTACATGCCAGATTAACTTTCGATACAGGGTGCACGAGTTTGTAGGGTTTTTCCATCGAAAAGGGGTTGTTTCTGTATATTGAGAACTAGAAGCAATACACATGGGAAAGTTTGGGGTAAGTTTCATAAATGCGAGTTCCAATGAATGATAGAATGATAACTCTGTTACCTGGTAATCAACTTAGGTGTTGATTTTTGTTCTGGCTTATTTTGCTGCTCAAGAAGAATGTTAATGATGATTGATGAAGAATGAAATGGTTATCGTTAGGTCATTGTCAATCTTTTCCCATGCACTTGAAATGAAATATCATTAATATTGTTAACAGGTGACAACAAACTAATTTACTAAAGATACAACTTGAATAAAACAAATACTGTAAGATAGGATTTGATTGGAATATTGAATAACTTGCCCACTGGTCATTCTCGCAGTACCTGAAAGGAAGAGCTCATACAACCCGCCAAACCATACCCCATCCAGAGCTCTGCGCATGTAACCATTGACAGGAAAGAAGGTTAGAAGAAAGCAGGAATGGTCAAGACTCTCAAACCGCAGAACCGTTGATGCTGGCATACAGACGCATAATTATGTAAATGTTTTAAACAGATTTACATCAGCTTTACTAGGGATTGTCACGGGTAACCCTTGTGTATTCCAGGGCTACCCGGACCCTTACCCACCAGAACCCACACCCGTGGCCAGGGTAGGGGTTCTCGCGGGTTTGGGTAGGGGTTTTTAGATACCCAAGGGTATGTAAACCCGTTCGCGGGTACTGTTCTAGAAGTGGCCGTCAAACCTCGCCAGGGCAGTGTACACCTCAAGTGAGGTGGCCATGCAGCCTTTCGAGGTTATATAGGGCAGAGATGAGGGGACACGGATGTTGTGAGTAGTCGTATGGAGGCAACGCCGTCGCCACTGGCACGCGAGGGAGGTGGAAGAGGCAGAATGTCCCACCCAATTTCAAAGAGTTGTCTAACCCTTCGGGAAGTCACACGTCACATAGGGCGAAGAGTTGGTCGTATCAGTACAGTACTGACGTCGGGCACTGGCGCTCCAATCTAATTTCGACTAGAAGAAAGTAGAGATGGTCGAAACAAACCCCCAGAACTGTCTCCTGTCGATGCTAGCACAGGGCCCTATAGAGTTGGACAAAGTTGAACCTGTGATCGGTGTGATATTCTTGGCCATGATTGCAAGAAATTTTATACTTGCACATATGTTAAATAAATTTCTTGAGCTTGTTGCAGTTTCTCCATTCCCAATTTCACTCCATCCACCAACCAGGTCCCATTGATGATGCCATTTGAACCTGACCAGAAGTGTAAGTGAATGACATCATATTCTGACGGTGTTATACTTCAACTGCCTCACAGATTGGGAGTATTGTGGACAACATGATGGAAACTATTTTTACAGGTGCCTCGTTTGTCAGGACGGCCTTGAATGTAAGCTGTTCGACTGCCAATGGCATGAAGGCAGGCAAGATCACACATGCAAGGTTTGCAGGAAGTCCATGGCAGGTTTGCATTCCCGACTTTGATGGCCGCTGCTTTCCATCAGCTGCCGTCAGTTCAGCAACCTCTTTGAGCGACTTAAATGAACTCAATGGGGCCCCAATGTCCCTCATTGGATAGCAAGAGTGAAATTTTGTCCAAAAAGAAAGGTTTAATGTCGATTATGTGCCTCAAATTTGTATGACAGACAATTTGCAGAGGATTGGGATGTGTAGGCATTTATTGAGATACTTAGTGTAGCTAACTTTGTTTAGCTAGAGCTTGTTTTTGCCTAAAATTTAATTTCATCCCATGTTTACCCTAAAATTGTAGAAGAAAATATAGACATAACTTGTAGTCTGTATCGTAAGCTAGGTTTGAAGTGACTTCGGAGACTGAGGACCACACACAATGCCAACATGCTTTTGATGCCATCAATCCTTCAATGGATGATCTTTTGCACAATTTTATTCATTGTTTGTGTCAGGTTTGCAGTGGAATTCAGAGATATACAATAAATGGAATCTTATTTTGCTCTAAAACTTTCCTGAGCTGCAAATAAAGCTGGCCCTCAAGGATTCACGAAGGTTGTTAGTGTAAGCTGAGCCTGCCGAGAACGGAAATCAAATGGCAGGTAATGGCAGCCAAGTGCAGAAGCCCAAATCCTGCTGTGGACTTCCTGCCAATGCTACACATGGAGGCTCCAACATTTTGATGCCAAGATAAACTCAGCTGCCCGCGGGAATCCCATGCAGTCAACATCTCAAGTTCCCTCACCTCTCAACAGTCTCGTTTTAGAGAATGCCCTTCGAGCTCTCCTTGCTTCTCACTGCTATGGCCAGACAGTTTTGCCAGGAGTGCAAAATGGATGGCAAGTTGTTAGAATTTTGCCATCACATTTAGCAGTTGTGGAAGAGATAGATGAACTACTCATCGATTCTCCGAAACTTATGCTTAGGAATGTAGATTAGATTTCATATCAATATACCATTTAAATTTATTTTCCTATTAAATTCTATTTATCCGAGCACGCTAACTACACATAAAAACTACAGCACGCAATATCGGAACCATGTCCCCAATGACAAAGCTCCCAAGGCAAGTGACCGAGCAAGCTGAGCTTTGGAATCTTAATGCCACCACCAATAATGCTTCCAACAAGCGCTGTATGCCACCACAAGTGCCAAACGACATTGTCGAGCTCAACATTCGCTCACAACAAGATTCCGCAATCGAATATCTTCAAGCAAGATCGAAGGACAACGGATAGGGAATACAGATCTTACACTGTGTCGTTATTTCTCTTCATTAACAAATTTACTTACTATTCAAAATTTCGATCATAGCCGCACTCGATTTCAAATTACTTTCTCATTCAAATTTCACATCATATGAAACTTGCGATCTACACTTTCGACAACCAATGGGATGACAAGTCTGCACCGCGCCAACACAAAAGGGATTTGGTTGCGAATGCCGAGTGGGCTCCAGCATTGCTGACTGACCACCAGCACTTTGTAACACCGCGCCACTTCCCCTTTCGTTGATTTGTCACAAGGCTGCAGGCTTCGGGAGGAGTCGTTTTGGAGGTTTAGAAGGTCTGGTGCGCTTTGAATTTCAAACACGGACTCTTATATAGTTATATGATCATGTTTTACTCTTTTTTTTATCTTTTCTTATCTCACAGATCTTTATTTCGGTCCAGGCGACGTGAGAGTACGCATGCGTCTCGGAAAAATTCGTTTGTATTGAATCGTATATCTTCGAAGGACCTTATGTCCGAAAATTATCTCTCTTCTGGCTTAACTCGCGACTGTAAGAACTCGAGCAAAACTTACCTCAAGATTCTGGCCTCAAGAGCGTTCAAATTCTCTCAAAAACAAGTCCTGATTTGCAGCAATTGCACTCGCTAGTGCATCCACATTTATCTACACTGAGTATCTCATTTTGGGTTCTCATCGTATTATTTTACGTCTGTTCTATCATTTCTTCTAGTCGACCTTTCCTCTACCTCATCTAGGGACAGGAGTCTCCTCCACACAGTCACATAAACTTCCTTATAAGGATAACACGTGACCAGAAAATGTGATGGCAAAATTCTAACAACTTGCTGAATGATTTTGCACCCCCTGCAAAATAGTTCGGCCATGGCAGTGTCTGCATCATCCCAGCCCAACCAACCCTTGTATCTGCCTGGCCACCCCAATGTCTATGCTGAACCAAACTTCCCAACATCTGCTAGATCCCCATCCCCTGTGACTGGCATCGATTGGAACTTATTAGAGGCCTACGAAGTTCCAGACTGAGAAGTCACCTCAAGACCAGCTCTGAGAAAATCTATGTCAGGCGACGCTGGATTTTTTGAATTATGATAGAGTCAGCGATTTTGGTGATCCAAGCAATTCAGGCAGCGCGCATAGTAAGTCCAACTTGCAACAGCATTTTACCAAGTATCTGACAGCTCTGAAGATGACAATGAGAGTGACTCAGAGTCCCTTTGTGAGAGTGATTTACCATGCAAACACACTCATACGGATAAATTAAATCGTTTAAACTCGCAAGAATGGTACCCATAGGAAGACTTAATCATGAATCACTTCCCTTTCTTTATATGTCTTTTCTTACCAGACAAAATTAGGCTTGTTCACTTGACATTCTTATGCACCTCCCTTGGTCAGTCTTTTCACAAAAGCAACTTGACCATTTTCTTTGGCTATTACGTGTTAACAAAGTTGATGATGTTCCATCTCATGATCTCCAAAATCTCCGACGACTATCAACCGCCCCCTGCAAAACATATGTGGCATAAAAACTCTCACATACAATGGGAAATTGGGGCACCGCTACCATGTCAACAATCTGGCTCAGATCCTGGCTCAGGTGTGTTCTGTCTTGCTCACTTATTTTACATGGTAACCTCATTCATCTTTAGGAGACTTGCAACCCCAAAGTAATGCCTTTCCTGCATTTCTACCCTGAAGATGCTGGGAAGACACTTGGTGAGGCTTGACAAGCAACCCACTGGCTCAAAGATCTGCGACCAGAAGAAACAACCCCAATGATTTGTATAGGAGCGGAGGACTACTATATCTTCGAGCCAGCTATGCTCAAGGATTTTACATTCTGTATTCCTGAATGGTGGTTCACAAGAAATGGTGTATTCTGGGCACGCACATGGAAGCTAGAGGTTCAGGTTGTGGATGACGTGCAAGGGTCATCTGGAAGGACTGTGAGATTGAGGTCTCAGAGCATGACCTCGCCAGAAATTTTGTGGACCTACAAGAGCAATGCGAATGTTATCAGGTCCCACACCCATCCCTGATTCTTGGTATGGTCCATCTTTCTCTCGTGTGTATTTCAATTTAATTTTGTCTTATTGCAATTTTCAATAATAATGGCACTTCAAAAAAAAAGTATCAAAGTTCAAAAAAAAAAATCTGAACAGGCCAAAGTGAAAATTAGGGCCATAGAATCTTTTTTGGGAAAAAAGTTTTTTTTTTTTTTTTGAAAGTGCCATTATATTTGAAAATTGCAATAATAGGTGTTCATCCAAAGCCAAGGAATAATGATGCAAACTCGGATGACAGAAACAAAGATGGTGAGGGTCAAGGGCATGAGCAGGGTGTCAAAGACGAAAATCGTGATTCAGATGTTCTCGTAACCTGGACACACACAAATCCAGTCCTGGGTAACCATTGGAGAGTGCTTGCCGTTATGGATGTACTGTGACGACATGTCTGGTAACCAGTCAAAGAAATGGAATGAACACAACAGCTTTTTGTTTACGCTTGCTGGGCTACCTTGGGAACACATTGCGAAAGAATACAATATCCATTTTCTCTGTACATCAAATCTTGTGCCCCCATTAGAGATGATGGATGGCGTCGTTGATCAAATTGGAGGATATACAAGATGCAACACACTCCACAGATGGGAGATGCAACACATTGTGCTTCGGCTGCCCCCCGGCAGGCGGAGTTTTAACTACTCTAAGAGCGCGCTACCGTGCGAAAAAAATCCCCCTAACCCTAACACTAACCTTAAACCAAACCCTAACGCTAACCCTAACGCTAACCTAAGTCCTAACCTAGTAGAATCCAAACCTTAGAGGCACCTAACCGGCAGATACTTCGGAGTTTCAAAATTCCCTCATTGGCAAGCTCCGGCATGCAATTTGATGGGACATCAACGACACATCGTCACTTCGTGACGCTGTGCCTGAGTCTTGTCTACCCCGTCAAATTGAGTATGCCACTTTACTCTCTATCTTTTCGTATCTCTGACATCGCCAATCTAGGTCCGCTCAACAAAATGGCATCTGGGCCTGGGATTGTGTACGCAAGGAACCCATCCTTATTTTCCCGACAGTCCTCGCATTACTAGGCGATAACCCTATGCATAGTGAATTTGCATGTCACATAGGACTTCAAGGAAAGTTCTTCTGCCATGTCTGTTGGGTCAAGGGAAGTGACGCACAAGATGGCGCTAACATGCCCAACATCAACTTTCAGGATTCCGCGGACAACAGTCCTGCTCCTTCAAATGCAAGTAGCGATGGCGACAGTATCAATGAACCTGATGCCGACGCTGCAGCCTTGCCAACTCTTTCCATCCACCCTACTCCTGCTACTTTAGCAGAGCCCCTCATTAATACAACACCCGCTGTCGCTATCCCACCTGTGCCTCGCATAGGTGCCCCGAAACGCAAGAAGTTCAAAGAAAGTATGAGTGCCATCTCAAGTTTATTCTCTGTCTAGCCTGGAAAACCTCGTAATAGAGATGAGACGCAGAGCCAGCTGCGCTCATATCTTGCACAAGCCTCAGTCATCGGGGCCAAAACCAAGCTGAAGACTTTACGCACAGAAAGCGGCATCAAAGATACTGCCCAAGAATTTTATCTTGAGGGCCTCTTCGCATCCTACAAAGCCAAACAGGGTCCACACGCTAAGCAGGCCGCCCGCGACGCAGCCGTCTCGGCACTTCCAGAAGATATAACCAGTCCTGTATGGCGTGACGCGTCTAAACGGTAAGCGTTCTTTTGACTTGTATGATCAATTACTCATGGATTACCAGGTCTCGATCCGCATAAACATACTCCTGTCGAAATCCTGCATGTCATTCTGCTAGGTTTCGTCAAGTATTTCTGGCGTGACCTTGTCCAGAATCAAATAAATGACGAGACAAAGGTATTACTCGCACAACGACTCAATAGCCTGGATACCAACGGTCTCGGTATATCTCAACTCAGCGGGGAAACACTGGTAAATTATTGGTAAATTATGCTGGTTCTCTGACTGGTCGTGATTTTCGTGCGATTGCTCAAGTCGCGCCTTTTGTGGTGGTGAAAGCCACATATCCTTTTTGCCGTTTCCTGATGTGCAGAATTGATAAACGATTGATTGAGGAACGACTGGGATATGTACACATCAAACGACGGCGGAGCTACGAGAGGTACAAGTACATCAAAAATTCTAAATTCACGATTCGAGTATAACTAGTTCAGATCAAAAGACGGAGTCACGCCACAGTTCCAAGAGCAAGAAGGGGAACGGCGTGAGCTCGAAGGGGAGCGGGCCGCAGATCATTAAGATCCGGGGATGCAAGGAGGACAGCCTTGCCGAGCGTCCAGCTGAACCGGTTCTTGTCAGAGCCACTGCCATTATAAGGTGTGAACGTCATATTTTTTCCCGCCTCATTCGGTCCCAACGACAGCCCGAGACCAAACGCGCGGCGCAGCACGTTCAGAGTCCATCTGTCAGTGAAAGTCGATTTGTCGTAGATGGGAAGCAAATGCTCCTTTGTTCCGAGGCTTTCGTGCATGGCGCGGAATTGGGTGTGCGTCATCTTGCTTTTCTCCCTCGTATTCGTCTGGAAGGCCTTGAGATTGAGAGCTTGCTCCGAGTCAGGGTTCAATGCGCCACACATGGAATACCAAAAGTTTGAAGCGCCAATGAAATCGAGTTTGCTGATGACCGGCTCGTCGAGTACAGTGGTGATCGCAGCATCAGAGAACAGCGCCTGGAGGGCAATCTCCGCCAGAAGAAGCGTCATGCCCAGCTTCGGCTTTCCATGCCAGTCGCCATCCGGCATGGATCGGATTCGGATTTGTTGGATTCCCTCCGTCGTCTCCGTCTCCGTCTCCGTCTCCGGATAACCCACACGCTTGCTCGGATCGTAGAGAACCTGCGATTGGAAGAAGATCAGCGTCATCACATAAAGATACGTGTGCACGCATACCGTCCTGTCGCCCTCGACCCCGCCGTTGAGTTGCAGTCTATTATCTCCTCTTTTGGTAAACAGGGCCTGGATGTACGCCTTATATCCCGCGTCCGAGCCCAATTTGTAAGAAGCCAAAAACAACCTTCGTGGGCCTACATTCACCAACTCCACCACATCCGTCGGTCGATTCAAACCGGCCACGACTCCCTGCGCCGTATCATGATGCGCATCCGGCACAGGAAATGCAATCTGCGCAGTTTGCCCACCCATCTCCACATATCCATCCTTGTAGTCACGCCCGAGCGAGCGATGGGCCGCGACCCACCCAAATTTTGCCTCTTCCACCCCACTGATCGCCCTATACTCAAAGTCGCCTGGGGTGATCTGCCGCTGCGCGATGTAGTCCGTCACCCATCCGGTCAGTCGCACTTTGTCGCCTGGACTGAGATTGTCCCGGACGCCTCCTGTGGGCAACAAATAATACTTAACGGGGGCTCTGAGGGTTATTACACGTTCCAGGACCCAGACGACGTCGTTAAAAGGGGGGTCGAGGTGCGCTGCGAGAGTCTCGGCCGTTTGTTTATGGATACCTGTCCGGATGTTAGATCTGTACTGTGATGTACTCAGGCAAGATCGAACCTCCTGCGCCTTCTCCGCCCTCAGGCGACTTATTTAGGGGTTTGCTGCCAGGCTTAAGTATCTCGACCACTTGGCCGGGTGGAACGTTGCCGTGGTCATCAACAACGCCTTTCGGAGTAATACGATAGATGTAGGGGCGAGTACCGGTCGATCCTGCGTCAAAGATCACAGCGTCTGAGGGCTAGGGATTAGCTGCGATTCAAACTAGCCTCGAACGCAAGTGCCGACACTCACAGTAGGGTTGCGCAGCCATCGTGGGAGTAGCAGACAAAGCGCAACACGAAGAGTAGTTGAATGAGAGAGAAAAGCTCTCGTTATTAACTGAAAGCTGGGGGGCTCCTTTGCATTTAAGCGGAATCTGCTAGCCAAAATCCAGATTGGGTAAGACCAACTCGCCTGATTTGAATCTGGGATCATTTGTGAAGTCCAAATGCAATGAGGAGATCCGTCTAATTTGATCCCAAAGTACGATTTCATCTCACCTGCGACGTCGTGTCCTTGGCGCGTCCGCACACCCATTCCTTTCATCATTTTATGTCTCTCGGCTCGACTTATTCACAGCTTTAAATTTCTTCATGGAGGTAACAGAATATGGCACCAGCTTTTCCTGCCTGTCGTGTAGCTGCGGCGTGCGCACTCTCTCCCTCACCCGCATCAACAATTCTCTAGGGTATTCGGATGTTTCGCCAAAGAAAAGCATTGAAGAAGGCACATTACTCATGACGGCAACATGTCGGACGTCGTACCCCAATTCTGAAATTGAAAAAGGTGATGATATTCCATAGGAAAGCGAGCAGTCCCCGTGAACAAGCTGAACAATCATTCCAATTTAAATGAAAAGGTGGAGATGACATAAAAGTAGTAAGGGGTCCTTTCAATCCGTCCAGTCTGAGTCGGAAAAACGTCAAAAAGGATATCCAAAGTTATTAAACATCTTCGAACCTGATTGTAGATTCTGGAGGCTGACTCAAGCCAATCTGCCGGAATCAGCTCAAATATATGAGGTAAATCTCTAGTCAGCTTTGAAGATGTTTAATAACTTCTGATATCTTTTTTGGGGTTTTCCCGACAAATTAGAAGCAAGGTGCCATAAGGCACTATCGCACTTAAGTACTAGTCATAATCATCGAACTCCCAGTTTAGACTCGTTGGAAAGATTAATTCTCAAGTGCAAGCGAATTGGAAGCGAAGTCATAACAAAGAATGACATTGCAGTCAAACTGTCGAATGCAATCAGCGGAAATGAAATTCCATCGACAACGCTGACCGGGACCGGGGGACCGCTGGAATCAATAGATAACTTTCGCGAGTTTCGCGTTCAATTTGACGTCAAGCAAAGGTCAAGTGTTTGACGGGTGCTTCATTCGACTCTGCCTCGTGTTCTCAGGCGCTGATCTCTCAGATCCCTCGGACACTGATCATGAGAGTCTCCTCAAGTTCTGGACGACATCATTCTTTGATCGAAATTGACAATGTCGAGTCAAATGGGTGATCCCAAAAAGGCCGAATTTTGTCCAGACAACATTTCTCTGGATAGGGGGATCAGGCATACGCATTTACCTGTTTTCATCCTACCTCAGGTCCTTGTACATATTTGGGAAAAAATTCTGCGCTGCACGTACAACGCTCCGAGTCGGAGTGGGTCTGTGACCTTAATTTCGAGGTAACAAACCAATATGGAGCAATGTCTCCTCTTCATCCCTTCCATCAAACGGGAACTACTCATCAACTACTCATAACAAAATGGCCCCAGTCAAAGACAAAAAAAACCAGCCCGCTGCGTCCAATTCTTATCGCGACTGATCCGAAGGTTCTCCACTGTATTGAAGAATTTTTTACCCCGGATTTGCAAATTCTTCCTCAGGATAGGCCTCAGTTTTCTCCCGATGGGGACCAAGCGTTTGACATGGCCTCTGCAAATGGGAGTGGGTACATCGGATCGATTAGCAACTAGCTGTTATCGTCATCCCCTTGACCGAACAATAACGTCGTCTGGAATCACGGCCCGAGGAGACGGAAATTAGCTGCTGTCATGGACTTGTCATGGACGGAAGCATACCGTATGGTGCACCCCAATTCTCAAATTGAAAAAGCTGGAGCCAATCCCGTAGGAGCGTAGTGTTGAGTTTTCACTTAGCCCCAAAAAGCATTGGTGTGAATTTCCCCCGTGGACAAGCTGAATGAACATGTTCCTCCCAACTGCCGTTAACCAGGTTCCGTAAATTACATGCATCAAGTCTTTAACACACAATAGCATTTTGACAGGACTGTTGAAATCAAATCAGCAAGATAAGATAAAAGATAAGATTTCCGGTTGTCCCCACAGGACAAACGGATGGGTAGCTACAATACTAGTCTTGACCCAACCTCTCTGGTATGATGTAGGGCTGTGCACCGTACCCGTTGCGACGGGTACGACGGCCGGTTCTTACGGGTGAACACCCGTCCCATTTAGGGCTTGGGTTCATTTTTTTTATGGCCGTCATACGGGTGACGGGTCTGGCTTACAATTTTGTGCAAATTTCATGGGATTTTGAAGTGGATCACGTTGCATGCGGGCCGATCCCTTCGTTTTGTGTTGTCTCACGTCGAGCTCGAACCTTTACCGTAGCAATGTCCTATAACGCAGCGAGAGGGAAGATGTCAAGTTGTCATCCCATATTTGAGAAGGAGCAGAGTAACTCACTAATACTAGTTCTACTCTCATCGGCGTCGAGCCGATGCACCCTCCTCGTTCTCTGTCATTCTCGCTAGTTACAACCTCCTCTTACGCCGTCTGCTGCTTAGGGCTGCCCGAGAGTTTTCCACAGCGGAGACCGCTTAGCTGCATCATGAACGGCGAAGGCAGGAACGGCGCCAACGACTGCGTCATCAGCAGTCAGCAAGGTGGGGAAGGCCGGATCAATCACATCGATGGTTGTGGATGGAGCTGTATCAACGTCGAAGGGGGCGGCAGGTCATGGTGGGGCAGCGGCGATGCAGGTGACAGAGGGTGGTGGAGGGTGTGCTCAACCGTAGGGGCGTTACAGAGGAGTGCGGGCAGGATGACGAAGATAGCAGCAACACGAAGATTGAGGTCGTCGACAATGACGTATGATTCGATGTACGCCAATTTCAATTCGATGTCGAAGTTGTCTGAATTAGGTCGCCAGGCGCGATCCATTCCATCCGAAGATAAATTTTCTTCAAAGCCGAACATCGTGACCGAGAAATCAACGAGGATACCAGTGGAATCAATCCACCGGGTTGACATGTGATTTTAAGGTCTTCTAGAGCCGGAAGGACAAGAGTGTCGAGTATTTTGAATGATGGCGTTGCGAAGCCAAAGTCGACTTCGAATTTCGTCAAATTGGAGATGGTAGTGCGCCTGGTCACGTCTCGCGGTATCGCAGGTTCCCAAAAATTTCGAACGGAAAGTCTTTGGAGGGCTAGAGGTAGAGCATTATCGATGAGATTATCTAGTTGGTGCTCGTGTCCATTTTCTTGGCTATAATCAGTTAGTTGAGAATGGGGAAGTATAACATTCCGCCACCCCCTCCCCTCGATATGAGCTACTTTGAGCTTTGGGGCCGATTGAAAAAAGTCGATGTTTGCACCTCGTAGGAAATCCTCCCGCACGAAATGTATAGTTCCAATGAGGTAAAGCCACTGGAGCTCCGGCAACCGCTCCTTTACACCCGCCAGTTGGTATATAATCGAGAAATAGCTCCTTGATCCGCAACCACCACCACATCACACTTTCCCACGCCCGTAAAGCAACGGAAAATGAGACTCAGGTGAAGAACGGCGTCGAGTACAGAGTAATACACCCTTCCCGTACATCAGATAAACGCGTAAACCCGCCTAGCACCCTACACACCCCCGGCCACCCACCAATAACATCCGAAATCCTTGTCACGGAACCCGACAACGTCAACCACAACGATGGCAGACACCCCGGCCACGAGGGTCACTCGAAAGAACAAAGAAGACCTAGTGCGAGAATCACAACTCACTATCACGGGTCACAACTCTGCGAGGAAGTGGTTAATCGACAACGAACTAACTCTCAAAGGCGAAGTCCCCACCATGTCCTCACTAATTGCCGCGCTTTTTCAGTTATGTTCTGGTAGATTTCTTCTCCCGAAAGATATGGTTAGCGGCATGAGAGCGATAGCTCTATGCATGGAAGAAACAATGCAAACAAGACACACTAACACCGCATTGGACACGGTTAAAGAGCAAGTCGAGGAGATGGTCAAGGAAGCGAAAGAATCAATAGAAGAACTGGTAGGAGGAGTGAGGACGGTGATGAAGGACACCGAAGAACGATTAAAAAAGCAAACAGGTGGTATTGACAGCAGCAACGTGGAGAAGATAATCGAAAAGGCTGTCAGCTCGGCATCGATACCGACATATGCTCAGGCCTTAACTGCCGAACAAGACTCCCGCACAATGAGCAGAGACCTTCAGATCAAGAACGACGCCAAAATTCGGGGACAACTCCAGCGTAAACAAATCATCTTAGACGGTGACGACGCAACCAGAACGCAGACAGCAAAACTTACCCCGAAACAGCTCATCGCGAAGGCAAACCTGGCGCTGGAAAAGCTCGACAGAGACATAGGCGACACTTTAAGCGAGGACGACAACGAAAGACCTCCCGACACGAAATTCGTGGCAGCAAGACTGCTCAAGAATGGCGGTGTCCTATTCGAGATGGAGACCGAAAGTGGCGCCGACTGGCTCAAGCAAACCGAAATAACCAAGGCCTTCGAGAACTGTTTCCCAGGGGTCGTAACAATTAAAGGAAACAACTACCAGGTGGTCGTACAGTTCTTAGCTATCACTCTTAAAAACCATCTGGATGCACATTGCGCAGCGATCGAGGAGGAAAACGGCCTCTCCAAGGGCTCAATCATCAGCGCGAAATGGCTGAGGAACCCCGCCAACTGGGGCACAAACCAAACAAAGGCGCACGCCATATTCTCCATCAAGTCCCGGAATGAAGCGAATGACATTATCACCCGTGGAATGCTCATCGACGGATCTCGTCACGACGCCAGAAAACTCGAAGAGGATCCCAAACGATGCTTCAAGTGTCAAATCATCGGCTCGGGACACACCGCTGCCACCTGCAAATCAAAAGAAATCTGCGCCAACTGCGCAAAGGGCCACCCCACTGGAGAATGCAGAGCCACACGAGCCAACTTCCACTGCGCCACCTGCAAGAAAGACAAACGCCAAGATGATCATGCCGCGTGGGACAGGCAGTGCCCTGCGTTTCTCGAAGAGAAGGCTCGACTAAGGGACAGGAAGCCGGAAAATCACTTCAGGTTCTACCCATCGGAATGGGACTCCTGGACGTGGGTAAGACATGACGACAGTTTAGCTGATGGCTATACCGACAGATGGACGGGTAGTGACCCCAGAAGAGGAATCCAACGACCAGTGGACACACGGTGCGACAATGGTTATGGCAGACCACTAGGTAACAGCAACCAGAGAGGAAATGACACATGGACACCAGGAACAGGCGACAGTTGGACTGCCGGCGACAGATATCAACCCGACAACCGCAGACAACAACCAAGTGACAGAAACCCAAGTCGCGAACGACATCTGGCTCCACAAGGCTCCCAGCGTAGAGATGACAGGAGTCGATCCCGAGGCAGACCCCCCCAGCAACAAGCTCAGAAAGACAAGGACCCGCGACAAAGTAGCATAACCCACTGGGCAACCTCTGGAGACAAATCCAGGGAAAGGAATGGAAGAGACAAAGCCCCGCCAGGGAGAAGTCGATCCGACGAAGAGTACCGCTCCCCCCAGCTGCGTAAATGATCAGTGACCCCCATCTCTTTTTCTCTCGTCTTTCCTTTACCACTTCTTTCTTTTTCCTCTTTTTATCTTTTCTTTCTCCTTCTCTTTTTGTTTTTTCTCTCTCTCTTCTCTCTCTAGATATGCTACCTTACAGTTCCTCCATCCTACTTTACCTTACTCAATCTCTCCATTATCCGTGCGCACGTTGCACTTGAGCCACCTCAGGAGGCCAACATAGTCGGGGCTAGATAAAACATGGACTCTATAGACACACGTAGATATGTACACATTGGTGACGCTCGACATAGGCCTTCGGCCCAACGAGCATAATGGG
>Ga0307513_10003308_pt1 | contig 21940 bp, 26 predicted proteins | sample 15_EM_MG_FD_202174 | JGI IMG/M metagenome (GOLD analysis project Ga0307513, IMG submission 202174) | Populus trichocarpa ectomycorrhiza microbial communities from riparian zone in the Pacific Northwest, United States - 15_EM | ecosystem: Host-associated > Plants > Roots > Unclassified | place... | reverse complement strand
TTTACAACGATGTCAACTCAGGATTCGCAGAGCCAAGGAGAATCAATGTCGGAGATCGAATCTGAAGGAAGTTTCATTTCCGCTGACAGGGAAGCCATCACTGCCGATACCCGGAGGCCGAAGGCTATTGTTACAACTTTGTTTCCATGGAATTTTGGACTTGGATTCGGAAAGGCATCAACACCATTGCAGTAAAAATTACTCTATCTGAAGCTGTATCCTTTCGATCGTTTATTATTATCACCAAGAATAGAAATCTTGGCAACTCCTGCAACTCCGACGCCAAGTTGTTGTGGGTATCCTTGTATAGGGTTTCTGCATTCTTTCCTGGTCCACTTTTTAGTTTATTCCGCAAGTTTTCCACACAATTAAATACACAATGCCCCCAGAATCTAAACTCTGAGCAGATCTTCTAACATACAGGGAATATTCATAAATTTGGAGCCGGGTGATAAATAATATACATGATCCAAAAAACATTGACTCGGAACACAAACGAATAAATCCTCATTGATCAAACATCATACACAACCCTAGCACCAATCCAGGGATAAGAATAATTGTGCTGGTAGAAATTGCGGACTGTGCGACGACCGGCAAGATGAGGAATGGTTGCATAAGAGGCACCGAGCTATAAGGAAGAAATCTTGAATATGAGAAGATGAAACCAAGGTAAACGAACTTGAAATACTTACGGCGACTTGGTGCTTAGTATCAAAGAAATCCGTTGAATACCCGGTGAACAACTCGGTAGGGACAAGACCCTTATGGTTGTCAAAGGTAGTCGAGGTCCACTCCCAAACCCCGCCGTTGGAACCCTTGCCGTTGTAAGCTTCCAATCCCATGGTACCTCTATAAAGCCAAAAATGATCAGAAAATAAAGACCTGATTCATGACCTTACGGTATTGGATGCCAGTGCCTGAACCCGATGTTGGCGCCTCCTTCGTGACCGACGTCATAGAGGTCCAAGAACAACCGTAGTTCGGGCTCAGTGGGGAGGCGACCGCCTTTATATTGGGCGTAACGGTCAAGGTCATCGTATGCCGTGAGCACAGGCCAGTGTTCTGCGACATCTATAGGAACGAAGCCGAACATGGTGCGGACCTAGAGCCACAAAAAAAGTTTGGGAAAAGCAAAAAACAACAGTCCGAAGACAAACCTTGATACCATAATCATCTTCAATCCAGCTCTTTGGCATTTCAACAAGATCCTTTCCTGGGCCCCTCCAAAATACCTCAAATTCTCCATTCGTCACAAGGCGCCATTCAGCTTTGAATTGGCCAACTTGCACGGCACGCGGAGGGCTTTCGTTGTCCCATCCAAAGGTGTGGCCAACAACATCTTCGGTAAATTCCGGGGACTTGTCGTCGCCTTCTGAGTCCTGGTGGCCAAGTATAACAGTTGCCGGCCCGACAAGGACGCCGGACGTCGGTGGGGTTGGAATGGAAGCCCATTGACTGGCAAGGTCTTCCCAGGGTGGAACCGCAAAGCCTGCCGGCGGCAAGGTGCCAGATCCTACTCGCTGGATCAACATGTACAGAAGGGTCTAAAATAAAAACGTAAATAACTAAAAATGGGACAAAAGTAAATTTACCTCGACGTGGAAGCCTTCGTGTTCATACGTCATGACCAAGGTCCGAGCAACGTTTCTTGTCAAGACAAGCTTGCCTGTGGCAATGTCGTCGTAGAGACGCATCAACCTGGCTCGGACCTTGTCGCGGAAAAGGATGATGGTTTCAATAGCTGGCCAGTCCTCGTCCTTCTCTGGTACCTCTGAATGGTTCTGGAAACATTGCAAGTCGTGAGGGATAATAAAATTGAATGAGATGGCATTCCATACATGACAGTGATCGGGGTCGTCAACATGAGGATCGATACCTCTTTCAAAAATATTCCAGAAGTACTTGGGCTCTGTAGGCTCGCCGCCAATCGATTTCGAAATGAGCATGTCCAAGAACCTTAAAGGATAAAGAAAACATAAATTCAGTCCTATTGAGGTTATAGTACCCCATGCACACATACGTTGGAATGTGACCAATATAAAAGAGGCACTTGTGGCGCAAGTCGATGGGCTTCTGGTGTAACATTTCTTGAGGGATCATCTGAAGAGTGATGAGATCCCATGATGCCCACAATGTCTGCCATTCCTCGGGGGTAGGAATGTTACCAGATGTGCCCTCCGGAGAAGGAGCAAGGCTACGGGCAATGGTGTGCGAAAGAGGCGGGAACACGAAAGATGGCCTTTCGAGGACATGGAGGGTACAAGACTCCGTCACAGAAGTCGAAAAAATCGCACGGAAGCTAGCGAGCGAAAAAATATGGTGCTGGTGGGCTTGAATGGGGTCAGTAGAGATAGGAAAATTTTCCTTGTAAAAGAAGAAAATGAGTTGCTGCCAAAATTATGGGTCCTAGTTGACATACGGATGAGGTGAATGCAAGGTATGCGGACGAAATGGAGTATTCGAGGGCAGGTTGAGAAGAAAGGGATTGCTTTACCCAGTCGCCTTGAGTGGGAAAGGCAACATTGGGGCTGTGGTCGACGATGAGACCCATTCGGCCGGACGAGGCGTGCCTGTCGAAAAGGGTGTGGATAGTGGGGGGGGAAAGAGCAGTACTGGAAAGGTAAATATAATTCTGAGGAAGATAGGATTTCTCTAAGGTGGAAGACGGAGTTGTAGCTCGGGTATCTGGGGAGCCAGACCTGGAGGACTCGGAGGAAGATGGTGTTTGAGTGCGCATTTGGAAGGCAGAGAGACTTTGAATGTTGAAAGGTGAAGAGACTTTGAATGTTGGCAACGAATTCGAGCAAATTTATGCGATTTGAGTGGGAATAAATAATACGTACAATGGAAGCTACGAAGGGACAAACCGTGAAGGAAGGAGTGCCGTGCCACCCAGAATCACCATGAGCCAAGAAACGGCGGGTCTCGCGATAATCGCGTGCACTGCGATGAGCAAACTCCAGCGTTCACGCAGTAGAAGTCACTAATGGGACGGGGCTAGGGGTTGAATTTAAAAACAATGAATCAGCCGATAGGCCGGACGCGAGAATCGAACGCGTCCGATGTGGAACCGTGGTGTGCAGAAATAGGAGGACAAGAGAGGGGGAGATAAAGGGGGAAACAGAAGATGGAATGGCAGGGATGGTATACGTGCCACTGTCTGTTCACACTCAAACGATGGCACGCCGTGGCACGTTGGAATATTAATATCTGAAGGGCGTCAAGAATCAAGGGAGACGAGGAAACTGACGCGCAATTTCCAAGCTCGAAGATTGAGTACATAAATATTTTCAAGGGGGTTTGGGGTGTGGGACTTGCCGGCTCGAGTCGCGCGCTATGAGCGCTACGCGCGACTCGAGCCGGCAAGTCCCGGTTTTCCCGGTTTCCTCATACAAGGGTAATAGGTTTATCCCGGCCATTGGAACCAATGCGACCTTAGGGTTCTGCGATGAGTCCGATATAAACTGCTTAATGGCTTAATGAGAAAAGAAACCGGTCAGAAAAAGAAAAGAATTGGTGCAAGAGCATCGAAAAGAAGTATAGAAGTGGGGAAAGAATACATGACTCCATCCCCCGATTGGCACTTGATTAAACATTTGCGCCGTCGCGCTTCGATAAATTTCTTGGCGGCGTAAATGACATAAAGCAGACCCAGAAATTTGATGTCGACAGAACAATCCTTCCAGGTGAAAAATCGGAGAAATCGAAAATGGAGGCGGAAAATCTAGGGAGTTGTTGAGAATCGTCTTGAAGTACGAGGTCCCGTCATCAGGTTATGCAAACGACATAACACAGCATATGTTGGTGTTTAGGTGCTGCAATGGAAGCTACGTTGCATAGTCCAAGAGAGCAATATATATATATATATATGCATACTTTGTCCGAAGACTTTTCATTTACAAACCACAATATGGTGATCATATGGATACGGATGCAGAGGATGAAAAGTACTAGTCAAAGGCCCGATCACAAAGAAGAGACAAAAGAGGGAAGACGAAATCAAAAAAAAAAAAAGTACTTCATTTATTGACCTATCCGCCTCTCTATGCAGCTGGTTCTTCTCTTCGTCGGTTCGATCCAGTTGTTGTTGTCGTTGTTATTGAGGGAGGGGGCGAGGAAACGGTAAGGCCGGTACTGGTAGGTACTTGAACTGCACCATTGACCCCAACGACGAGACCCTTGAGCCATTCATTTTCTCTTCGCAGATCCTTGCACTCTTTCTCCAACTGGCTCGCCTTAGTTTCGAGTTCTTTCGCCTTGCCTTCGAGAGCAGCCTCTCGTTCCTTTTTCTTGAGCCTGAAGCGGGCGCTCGCAGCCGTGTTTCTGCGACGCTTATCTTCGATAGGGCGTAGATTGAGAGTGGGTGGTAAAATTTCCTCACGGGCATCGGGGAATTCAGTGCTGGTCAGCGACACCCTACGGGTGCGGGCGCGCTTGGACGTCGGCACATTGGCCTCCTCCGATGGAATTGAAGCAGGGCTAGTGAGTGTGGGCAGTGCCGTAGCGTCAACATTATACCGGGGTAAACCTCCACCAAATTCTTGGATGTAGGATGCGTGTAGCACTAGGAGCTGGGAAAGAGATGGAGGAAATGCGGTATGCTGTTGATGAAGCTGACTTGTGGCAAAAGCATCAATGCCCAAGCTGTTCAGGAACGAGTTGATATCGAATAAACTGGCAGGCTGGGCGGCGACGGAGTGGTTTGGGTTTGGGATTACTGGGACGTTGGCTGGGGTAACGACGTTCACATGGCCATCGTGAGCTGCTTTCTCCCCGCTAATGGGGGATCGCGATTCCTCCTCCGTGATAGATTTAGCTGCATTCCCATGCCCTTCAGGTCTCGGGGAAAGTGGTTCATCGGAATCGAACGTCAGGTTTGTCCAGAGGGCAAGCTGAGCAGCGAGATCGGGGCAGACCTGACCGGCGAGGTGAAGGTTATCACCCGAGTGGTGAACGGGGTGAACGATGTTGAGGCCCTGGAGGTTTGAGGGGGACATTCTCGCCGGGGAACTCCTGATGGAATTGAGGAGCTAAAAGGTCGCCGTCGGTCCCACCGTTTTCTTATCACTAGTGTTTTTGCATTGCCAACTTGTCAAAAACGTGCTTGCAATTGTATGTACCTATGTCGCATCGGGATCAGATCCAATGAGAATTTAGAACTTAGGCATCGTAGCACAACATACATGTGCAAACACGATTTCAACAATTACCTTGCAGCGGGCTTTGCTTATAAAGCGATTTTCGTGTGGTAAACTGTTGATTTGGCCATCTCGACCTCTGTCCGGGTTAAGTACTGATCAGAACACAAAGATTTGCGAGGCAGGATAGAACCATCTGAAATAGGAGCAATCATTGGACGGTTTGTAAAAATATAGATACACACTTTTCTAATCTGAGCCACGGGTATCATTTCGGCGGTTTCCTAAGTGACGTAGTTGGCTAATACTAATTCCAATTACAACAGCATCCACAACGAATGGTAGCGTTCGAACTTCAGCGTAGAACAGGGCGCGAAAGCATGACGACATTTGTAGAAAAATGGCCTCATCAGGGGTGCACTAATTTAGGTCGGAATCTCCACTAGTATACCTGATGCTTCTCACAATGGAGGGTTCCCGTGGAAGGTGAAGCCGGTCTGAGAGTGACGTTGACCAAGCATGGGATACATGCAGCGAGTCGACAGTGGGAGAAAAAAACACTCATGACAAATGTGTCGTAATCAAAAATGACTCCATATCAATGATATAGTAAGCAGGATGGAAGTGATTGTCTGTAAGCGCGGAAGCTTAAGAGGCGACAAGAACGGAACAAAAGCAAGCCAAAATCATAAAGTAGGCCAGGACTGTGTAGCCCTGGAGTAGCCTGAGAGAGGTCGGTCACAGCATCACTCAGCAGCCGAGACATCAGAGATAAGACTGGCCATATGATCAAGACCGGTACCAGAGATGACAAATCGGAGTGGCAGGGATCGGAATATTACGAGAGCTGGGTTCTTACGAACTATCGGAAAAATCAAGTATAGCAGAGGTCATAATGGCGAGACCGGTGAAGAAGAAATTCTTCAAAGTAACAAACGTTTCAACATGGTCCCGTGGAGGATGTTCATGAGAGATTTTATGTAGAGTCGAATGGCGGCGTAGGTATTTTTCACTTGGTTTCAGGTGTCCTTCCAAAGAGGCGACGTCCATTTTGATTTCAGTTCGCTCAATGGCTGAGGGCAACCCTAGGTCAAAGAGAATCAACCACTTCGAAGTTCGCAAATATGATGGGTTGGGGGTTACATGTCTTGATCCAAATGAGGACGCCTTTCACATGGTGTCGGCGGAGTCCACTTCGTAGATGCGCAAATGAAATGTACTTTTCCATTACTTCGATGAAGATATCAACGAGATCTTCAAAATAGTTGGACTATTTGAGGGTGAAAGTCCATACTTGAACAATAGCTTAGTTTCCAAGTTCACTAGCGCCAGGGTAGGAAACGACATACTTGTATGGATTCCCCTCTTTCGAGATCGCGTGGGACACCTCCCCTAGAAACGTGAGGGCAATCGTAGAATGTATATTAGGATTGATAACTGCCCCAGAGTCCGGATCTTCTAGGAAAGAGCGGTAGAGGTCGCATTTGATGCCTATCCGGAAGTCCAAACTCAAGATCGCGAGACGGGGATCTCCTTCTAGCTGAAAGGGCAAATGACCCTCAATACCCCACCGGTATAAGAAAAAACCCAAAGGTCTCAGGAATGCATGAGACCACGATCATGGATAAACCAAAGTCTGCTAGGATTGTTTCGCCGTTGAGAAGAACGCCTAGGAACAAATAGGTGGCAGAAGACTTGGCGTCCGAAGCCTGAGCAAGCTCTCTCGAATGCTTTCGAAAGTCGTTGTGTGACAGTCGTTAGCCTGGCAATATGTGAGGGTTGCTTTCTCGTCTAGAAGTAACCTAACATTAACGTCCAAACTCTAATGATAGTGCAGTTATTGTATTACATACTTGCTGTTCCAACTGGTTGATAACGGAATCGAGTTCAATGGTCATTGACTGCATATCGGGGTTTCCGGAGATTCAGCGACTTTGTCCCAGACATCCGTTAAGCCCGTCCAATGTGACGAGGGCTTCTCGTGGTTTTGCCTCGTCTACGTGAGGCGAGGGTAATCCAACTAGTCGTGCCCAACGAGCGTCCCCAAGTTGCCGCATAGGCATCCGCGCCTTGTAGGAGAGCGATCACATCGAGCATGCATGCATTCGGGGTTCCGGCATCGCTAGGGAATTACGGATTGGAGTTGGAGAGATTAGGGAAGGCATTCGGGTAACTACGTTGCGTGATGTTGAGGATAATTTGGAGTTGTCGGGTAGGTTCGTAATCTGGGTCGTCGAAGAACTCGAGTACGGTGGATGCGTAGAAGAATTACGGGCTACGATTTCCTCAATCGCGAAATCAGTTGTCCAGGGTTTAGGGATGTGGTCAGCGAATCGGTGTGAATTGGGTTATCGTGGATCTTGGCAAAGCTGCTGCGCAAAGCACAAGCAAAACAATGCGAATATCTTCTTCCGCATGCGATTGTTGAGGCTTATCGACCAGCTTTTGTCCTGACACTGAGGAGAATCGGGGTTGGCGACGATACAAGATCCTGTTACGTCTACGACAACGAAGTCGTGGTAACGTTAACAATCTTCCTGCAACAATCTTTCTGGACGTAAATTCAGACTTACTGTAGTCCGCGAGGCAGGGAGAATAGTGCGACCGCAGCACTACATCCAGTCATGGGTAAGGGTTTAAGGAAGAGTAGACGTGTTCATCGATGCGCAACTCGCCGAGCTAGAATTTCACACAAATAAAATGTCCGGAACTCCGCCCGTTAATAGTTATAGGCATCAAAGGATCATTCGTCCGCACCTGCTGCGACTGCGAGAGTTGTTGCTTGCCCACTCCTTGCCAGTTCTTGTACACCCCCAGGCTCTTTGCGAAGCCCGGGCCATTTAGGCCAGATGCACCATCGCCTGCCAGCAGATCATCATGCCCGACCTAACTAATCCATGCAGAAAGCCCCAGGCTAGTTCTGGTGTAATTCTGTACCTACAGAAAAAAAAAAAAAAAAAAAAAAGAAAAAAAAGTCGAACGCTCAGGTCAAATGAGGAACATGGTGACGTGTGCGGAAAAGGGTTTCATGATGAGTAGAATGATGACTCACTGCTCAAATAAGGGCCCAAACGAGTGTACAATGGTTCGGGGAGCATTGTCGAGGATCGTTGAGCAGCATGTCCGGGCAAAAATTCTACGTGGCGTTGACTCAATGGGCAAAACAAAGATCAAAAGGAAAAATATGCACAGAACGTACCAGGAAGGTTTAAGCACAGAAGAGAAATTATACACGATGCAAGGACCGAGGAAGGATACGGCTGGCGGTGCCCTGGCGAGCGTGTTTCTTCATACAGGAACCAGGTTGAAAGAGATGTTGAACTTCGAAAATTACTACTGCAGTTCAGTTGCAAGAAAGGTAGGTTCTTGGAGACCAGACACCCTGGATGGCGCCTGGGCTCTCGAGCGCGATATATACAAGGAAAATGGCTGATCTGTCAGGTTTCCGTCGGCACCAAGTAAAAACGAAAACGACAATACAGAGAAAAAGAGAACGTTTAGGGATGTGGTCAACGAATCGGCGTGAATTGGGTTATCCTGGATCTTGGCGAAGCTGCTGCGCAAAACACAAGCAAAACAATACGAATATCTTCTTCCGCGTGCGACTGTTGAGACTTATCGACCAGCTTTTGTCCTGACACTGAGGAGAGTCGAGGTTGGCAACGATACAAAATCCTGTTACGTCTACGACGAAGAAGTCATGGTAACGTTAACCAGCTTCCTGCAACAATCTTTCTGGACGTAAATTCGGAATTACTGTAATCCGCGGGGCAGGGAGAATAGTGCGACCGCAGCATTACATCCAGCTATGGGTAAGGGTTTAAGGAGGAGTAGATGTGTTCATCGATGCGCAAATCGGCAAGCTAGAATTTCACACAAATAAATGTCCGGAAATCCTGAACAGAGCCCATTAATAGTTATAAGTGTCGAAGGATCATTCGTCCACACCTGCTGCGAGTGCGAGAGTTGTTGCTTGCCCACTCCTTGCCAGTTCTTGTACACCCCCAGCCTTTTTGCGAAGCCCGGGCCATTTAGGCCAGATGCACCATCGCCTGCCAGCAGATCATTATGCCCGACCTAACTAATCCATGCAAAGAGCCCCAGACTAGTTCTGGTGTAATTCTGTACCTACAGAAAAAAAAAAAAAAAAAAAAAGTCGAACGCTCAGGTCAAATGAGGAACATGGGCACAAGTGACGTGTGCGGAAAAAGGCTTCATGATGAGTAGAATGATGACTCACTGCTCAGTACAATGGTTCGGGGAGCATTGCCGAGGATCTTTGAGCAGCATGTCCGGGCAAAAATTCTACGTGGCGTTGATTCAATGGGCAAAACAAAGATCAGAAGGAAAGATGTGCAGAGAACGTACCAGGAAGGTTGAAGCACAGAAGTGAAGTTATACACGATGCAAGGACCAAGGAAGGATACGGCTGGAGCCTGGCGGTGCCTTGCCAAGCGTGTTTCTTCATACAGAAACCAGGTTGACAGAGATGAACTTCGAGAATTACCACTGCAGTTCTGTTGCAAGAAAGGTAGGCTCTTGGAGACCAGACACCCTGAATGGCGCCTGGGATCTCAAGGACGATGTGTACCAAATGTGTACGAGGAAAATGGCTGCCAACCTGTCAGGTTTCCGTCAGCACCAAGTAAAAACGACAATACTGAAAAAAATAGAACGTACAGAGGACTTCGAACAGACATGTTACGTACGTCCAGATGCGATAGAGATATGAAGGTGGTCAAGAGGTGTGGCATTAGTGGGCAGCGGAGGTCGACGTGGAGAAAAGTAAATTTCGTGAATCGCGGTTTGCTTCAAGTTCGTTTATTTGCTCATGTGGACGCGTCAACGCGTCACCCATGATTGCTTCCGGATCCGGAGACCTCAGCCCTTTCCCTCTCGAGATTCGAGAACGACGTTGTTTTGGGCTGGCTTTTTGTTTGGCCATTGCGATCATCTGGCGCAGCCGAGACATGGCAGGTGCACCTACAAACTTCGAAATCTGGCCGGAGACACCCTCAAATCTACATTTACAAACATCAACTTCGTCTCCCACAAGGGGACAACTTCGAAATCTGGCCGGAGACAACCTTAAATCTACATTTTACAAATCACAACTTTTTCTCCCGGGGGACAACTTCAGAGACAATACTTCGAACTCCGACTGGCTTCAACGGGGCTGGTTGTCGTCATTGAATCGTACTCAACTACAATATTAATGGCGTAAATTTAGGCACGAGAACTTTCTAGTTGGAGATTTTGGCGAGCATTAAGTACGGCGGTCAACGTAAGGGAAATTTTCAGATTGGCAATATGGACTATGACTATTGGGCAATATCTTTTGCTCTTAGAAACAAGTTACCGTGCGAAGCACGGTTCATAGACTAGCACGAGTGGAAGCGCAATTTCTAAGGGTGGAATTCTCGTGTTATGTATGTGATGTCGTTCTTTACACGAAGAAATTTCATCAAGCTCGAATCTTCTGAACCCATTACTAGTGCCGGCTCTAATTTCTGCCCAGCTGCGCTCGCGAAGTCATAAAATGGACCAGTGACGCCGACTTCCCCGATACCTGAGGAATTGGGCGCCTTCCACCTAAGATTAAATTATATACATCCCACTCGGTGCCCATGGATCATGGCCGAAGACCGTGACCATGGTAAACGTAGCCCACAATATATATATATATATATATCTCCTTGCCAGTTTACGACACTTCTTTCTCGTACTTCCGTTTTCTCAAGCTAAGAACTTTAATAAATCATCCCCTGGCAGCCAATTTTTACGGAAGGAAATCGAGACCTCCCCAGCGAGGTTGCAGACTCGGAGCAGAATAATGTACCCCGAGAGTTCAGTGGCGCCATAAGTATTCCTGCCTAAGTCTCAGGCCACTATATAATTGACTGGTAGAGCAACTATTGAATTAAACGTTCTGAATTCATTCCTTGTGGGTACGCAGACCTGGAGACAATCATGATATCCACGATACACGCCGTGTGAAGCGGAAACCCCGGAGAACGCACAAAGTGCAACGACAGACTCAAGCACTAGGCCCCCCTCCATTCCTAGTCCACTACAGAACAACCTACGTCCGACCATGATCACACCACGTCAAAACCTTCACGCTATCTATCATAACGCCGCGGCGGCACACCAACAGATAGCTGATAATTTTACAAGTCTACAGGGTTCCATTTATGTACAAACAAGGATAATGTTACAGGACTGATTTCATGGACGGCATTCGAAAGAAATGAAACCTTGAGGCAGTCCCGGCTTCAAAAAAAAAAAAAAAACCGCCAAGAAGGGCTACCGCCAATCATGATCGGACAAGAAGGGAAAAAAGGAAGTAATAAAAAGTGGAGGATGCACGGGGGTTAGAAGGGAGGCGCGGGAATTAGAAGCGCGAGGAACAGTGAGAGGGATGTAAAAAGACAGGAACCCATCATAGCGGAAGGTGGGATACTCTTGATGGAGGCACCTTTGAAGGGGCTGGGATAGGGCAAACGGCGATTGTCATACATCAAGTCCAGGTCGCCGCCACAGTAACAGTGAAGATGTCCAATGCAATGAGAAATGACCGCATGCGTGTATCAGAAAGATGAAGAGCTCAATGGCAGGTTTCTGGAAAGAAAGAAAGATAACGGAGAGAACGGGGGTAAAGATATCCGTGGAGTGAAGGCTGGTGTTGATGGTATTGATTTCATGCAGTGTGGACCGAAGGATGCTTGACGTGATTGGAAGGGGAAATGCTGATTATAATTTTGCGTAGTGTGGTGGTGTCGACGAAGACTAGTATGGCGGCCTCTTAAATTCGTCGCTGATAACTTGGGCTTCTGGATCGTAGCTGTCGGCTCCAGCCACCTTTCCACTGACATCGTAGCTCGAGTATGTACTCTTATCAGTTGGGCTTTCGAACGTCTCCATCTATAAATTCATAGCATTGTAAGAATGGGTATTGTTGTGAATTAAAATGGGAAAATTGACGGACTTGGACGTGAACACCTTCTGATTTTATAGCTGAAACTTTAGTCGAAATTTTTGGACGAATGCCGGACAAATTGGATCGGAAGGCAATGGTAGAGCCTTGCGTTGTGGAGCTACAACGCTGTTAGTAAGGCAATCGAGCGATGCATGGGGCGCATAACGTACGGGAACATCTCTGGGCCTTGCGACGTAAAGTTACTCAACCGTCGAACAATACGGCAGGCAACAATCTACCAGATGTGATTGAGCAAAAGGAAACCGGGAATTAAACGATACGAACCGTAGATGCAATCGCAGCAGGGACGTTTGCGATAATTGACATGATAGCGTTGAGGTTCAGGAGCATGAATATCTATTGGGAATCAGGTGAGGAAACGAGAAACGTCATCAAATACGTACAGTGGCTATCAAATTCGCTAGGAAGCTGAATGGTCCGAGTGAGCGAGTTCCTGGAGTAAAATAGAATAATGCTCACGCAATTAAGAAATAAATCAAACCATCGTTAAAGATGAGTTCGACCAGCCTAGAACGCCCAGTGGGTGGGGAGAGCAACTTGAAGGCCGTCAAGGACAGAACAACGAAGTCGAAAACCATAGAATAGATGAATGTAGCCGCAAGGATAGTGCTATCCGTTTCTATGATTACACAACCTTGTCCAGGTATCCACGCAGCCTTCAAAAGGATGCCTACGCGATTTCAATTAACAGCAGCCGGTGTAGGAGTGAAAATATTTACACACCATGGAGGAGTAAGGACCAATGTCCAAGGATAATCAAAACGAGCGGAACGACAATGAACCACCGCCTTGACCAGACTGCCATGCTACAAAAAAAGGACGTTGGGCTGGATATATGCGCCTTTAACCGTCGACACGTACGTTCGGAGCGAAAGATTGATGCTGGCGAGACCTATAGCAGCATTCCCGAAGCACTGATCAAATGTATGAGTCTTTGTTGAGGGAACGAAGGGCATATATTGATACCTGGTTGAAAGTATACAATCCTTGACAATTGACTTCGCTAGGGAGCGCGTCAAAGGGATTGTGTCGCAGTTGGCCATACGACTCACGTAGTAACATTCAAAGCAGTGGCACTGGAAGATAATATCAGGATTGGTTGAATGAAAGAGACGCATGTCGACGCTTACATTCCTATCAAAGCGAATAACAGGCAATATCGGTTCAAGAAATAGAAGAACTGAGCAAATGTGAACAGGGCATTGCAATGAAAACGTATTGGTGCACACCATTGGCCAGCGAAATTTCTTCTTTCCGGATATGTATTGCCAGTCAAAGTCCAAGGAAACCACCCACTCCCAGCTATATATGCGAGTCGAAATCAGCATATATCGGGCTTAACGCAACGAAAAAAACCCTACATATACAGGCCGAGGAGAGTGTGCATGAATCTGTCGAATGCCTCTGAAGGTCGTGTGCTCCATTAGTGCTTGAGTGTGGCTGGGAACGAAAGAATTTCTTACTAGCATCCTTGGCAAGTTCGGTGGGGGACATCCAGTCGACCATTTTGACGATGAGCAGAGGGTCGCACGAGGAGGACGCAGCGGGGAAGGAGGGGAAGAAGTAGGGGCGGCGTGGATCTGGTTTTGGATATGCGAAGTCACCTGCTTTATATTTTCTGCCTTCGCCAACAGAAGTCTGAATACATCGATGTCGTCCACTTCGGCTTCTCTCAATTAAGACAGCCCCATTAGGTTCCTGACGACACAGAAATTTTCTCGAGTGAGGTTGGCCTATTTTGATCATGATACATTATTACAGCATGAACCCTTGCCGCGCTTTAGACGTAGAACATTGTAGATGCACAAACAATCACTCACGCGAAATTTCTGTACTGAGAGAACACATTGAGGTGCACCGGCATTTCCCGATCCATAATCGAGATCTATTGCAGCTGAGTGATAATTTCCAGTTTAGGGTATACCCAGCTCAGCTCTGTGTCAAGCTGGCTGATTGATATCCGTTTCTCGTCCACTCCCCTTTGTGAGTTGTACATTCTCCACCGCCCTCTCAGATCACTGTCCATCATGGATCACACTAATTAGCTGCGACATATCCGAATGGCAAGCTAAGTTGTGCTTCAAGACCTGTAAGTTGGAATTTGCGTAGGTCGTGGCACGCAACTCAGAACACCTTCCGTGTAGAGCAATGTCAAAGTTTGCCTATCGCAGCGACCCATTACCGAAAAGGAACTGTCTACCCTCGATCTCCCATCCATGTTGGTTGAGTATCTGACGTAGTTACGAAAGATCGACGAATTGGAGGAGAGTCGTGGGGGACATTGCCGTAAGAGCCAGCGCCCGTAAGTATCAATTAAGGTTGGTTCTCATTCTCATCCCAGCACTTTATTATATGTACATAGCCTGTATGGAATGTTCATAGGTCCCTTAGGTTCAGCCGGTCGACGGTCCTTCTTCCCCTCCATCTCGGAGCTTGTTCTATATTTGGTCTCCGTGACCTGATCTGGGCTTTTTGTAAAAAGTCAGGTCGACCCACCGACAGCTCACTCACCCCGTTGGGCACGTTGCTCTACGATTCAGCTTCCTTGAAGTTCTAATCGCTCACCAGCGACAGAGCTGGACTTCCATTCGGCATCTCCGATCCTAGTACAGGTTACACCCTCTCTCCACTGACGAAATCCCGACTTCACGAATCCGCACCCAACTCCGTGGAAAATCCTTTCTCCGTCCCGAAGTCTGGCCTTTCTTGATCCTTCTCATCTTGGAAAAGACGATATTTTCAATAGAGTGTTGCTTTGGTATCCTGCTTTATCCCCAGTCTGCTCTGCGACAATCCTACTGACCCTTCGCCCACCTCTGATTCGCCGATGTCAAAGGAAAGTCCCGTAGTAGATGGGTACATGAACACCCCTGCCTGGCGAAGATCATCTCGCTTCCTGCGCTGGAGCCATCGATATACACATTGCCAGGGTGTCTATGAGAGCCCTTCAGGCAGTTCGGGCCTTCTGGCCGAATAGAACCGTACATCTATGCGGAATGATAGAAATCTGACACGTTGGCGCACTCGACTCTTTATCGATTTTAACAGCGCGGTGGGGTACTTCCGCCGTTGACGCCTTGACAAATGATGGACGGATCGAAGTCGTTATGTAAAGTAGGCTATGTCGGGCTCTGGCAAGTGCGATGGTGGCATCGGGCGAAGCTCGAATCCCACAAGTGTGCAAGGACGAGAATCCCGTCCAAAGGCTCCTAATTGTCCAATTCTCATGTCTCCGATGTATAAGTGCCTAGTTCATGCGATCATTACGCATGTATTGACTAGGAATTCTATCAAACTGTTCAAAATTGACCAATCTTAAAAGGAGTTTCTGACGTAGTAAGCTCGTTTCCAGTCTGTCATGATCATGATCATTTTGGATGCCCGAAAATTTTTGATCACTGTTGATTATCTGACCCAATAGAGGTTAGAGGGAAACTCAAACCTACATAAGAGCAAAGTTCTAATAATTATAATAAACCTTAAATATATTCAAAGAGGAGAATACGACGTAACTCTGGGGAAGATAGAAGCGTTGTTAGTGGTGTTGGACTCAAGTAAGTCTATCATCGTGAGGGGGCAACTTGCCACTTCGTTTTGGCACCGGTGAGGCACCTCCCCCATCGTTGACATCTGTCTTGCCGCGATCCACCGCGAGAAAAGTACTTGATAGATGTGAAAGTAGAGGCTGAAGTAGTGCTCACACTTGTTGCTGAAGACTTGGACGGTGGAAGAGGGGGACAAACAACGAGTGGGATTTGTTGATCGGTAGCTGTTGCTATTTCAGGTCGTATATGTGCCGATGGGGTTCTACCTTCACAAGCTCCATAAGGTTGAATTGGAGAGGCTAAGAAAAAGGTGATGGAAAAGTGGGGTGGCTTAGGAATTATTCCCCGGAAAGGGGAAGGTTATTGGTCAAGCACGAACCTCGGACCTTCACTCTATGGAGTTGATTCAATATGGTCAATCATATCCCCTCTCAATGGACATGCGTAGACAATCTTGGCACGAGGCTAGATTCGGTATGATAGCCAATCTTTCCATGCCTGGGAAGGGGTGTGAGACGACGGTAGGCACAGTAGGCTGGTGGTTCTCATCGACCATAAACTTCGCGTCGAGCGGACTGAATCCACCGCAGACAACAATTTTAGTACACTTGCCCCTTTTGGAAAATACTCTGGTATTTCTGCTTTTTCGACCTTGGAGGGTTAATGTTTCGTATAGGCAAATCATCTTCGCGCAGTTCTAACTAATTTGCCGCCGGCCCGCATGTAAGCCGTGAGCCGGCTGGGCGCTTGTTCGTGGAAGTCGCAATCGTTTCATATACAGGAATAAAATCTCTATGCATATACAGGCCTGGTTCATGTTAAATCTACGACTTCTCCTTGAATGAAGGCCGGCTGATAATCTTGTTTGAACCTTTTCCGCGGACTGCCTTCAGGAGTATCTTCTTTCTTCCCCAATCTTTTGTTCCTCACTTTCTCCAACTCGGCCTGAATTTTAAGTTGATTCAGTGAGTATCAATCAGGACAATAACCAACTGACCAATAAGAAATTCTCTCGTTCTTTGTCTTCGTCATCGTTATTGTCGTTCTCATTGAGGATGAATTTCTTATCTTCTTTAACGTCGAATAACTTCTTATGCTCAGCTGTTGGTCCATCCACTTGGTGATAAGGATGCCCATCAATAAACTCATTGATATCTCCACCAATTCCAATTCCCCTATCGACTGTCCCATTGACGGGCTCGTCAACCGGCTCGTTGGGCTGGGGCCCACTGGCGGGCTCATCGGTGGCCTCATCAGTTCGCTCATCCATTCTCTCATTGACTAGCTGATCAACTGGCTCGTTGACTGGCTCGTAGTCAGGTGGAGGCGGAGTAGGATCACGGGGAACAATACTAGCTCGCTGCAGAACATCTACGGAATGACAAGGCAAAGAGGTAGTTAAAATGTTGGCCAATTCCTGAAAATTAGGAAAGGAATACCAAGAGGCCGACATCGAAAGGTGAATTTTGCAAGGAGCTTTGTCTTATCAATGGAGTACCGTGGGACCTTCCGAGGGCGTCGACGGGGTCGGCCGCGCCGGGGGCTAGGTGGGAGAGGATCCTCGACTTTTATCACCTCCTCCTCTCCGAAGCTGAAGAGAAACGTTGAATATTCAGCGCGTGAGTTATTTTGTTATCAAAGACCTCACCCAATTTGATGGAGAACCTTTCCTTTCGTCACACTCTTCGGGACTGACTCGGAGCAAAGAGCCGGGGCTTTTCGGCTTGGGGTCTCGTCAGAGTCGTCACCATCGCCATCGCCATCGGAGGATGAGTCAGTGAAAAAATATCCATCTCTTTTGGCCATGTAGACCGCCACTTCCATCAATCCAATCTTTTCCATGATTTTGGATCCTGCAATGGTCTCATCGACAGTGGCCTCCCCCTCTGAGCCGTTTGTCAACTTGTTGGCTTCAAAACCGACAAAACTCACCAGTTACATTCAAAGGCGAGAACTTGAAGCGCCTACCCATCCCCTTAGATGTCTCCATGATATCCCATTCAGATTCTTCTTCGTCACGCAAATATATTCCATCAGTAATTTCGGCTCCGTCCATGGACAAGAATGCTGCACAGGACCGTTTTGTCTCGTCTTTCTCAAAAAGAACAGAGAAGGCCTAAATTTGGGAGTGGGTGAGGCATCAAAAAATCCACGGGAGATGCCCGGGTATTACCTTGCCCGCTTCTGATGCGATCCAACAGCTGACATGTTTAGCCCTTTTGTCCACCCAGATCGAATAACATTCGAGGGCTTTCCCATCGACCTTGACATGAGCTGAGAATTGTTTAAAATGCAACTTTGAAGCTACCATCGAGGCGAACAGATGTGCACTGACAATGAGAGTTGAGGTGGATTCGGTTTCACCTCCGATTCGCGATCGAAAACAGATGAATCACGTGATGCTACAAGCCATCAAGAACCCTCGAGATCGCAGGACTTACTTATCAGCTCTTTCGGGGAGATAAATACATAGGATCGTGGACGACGGATGATCAACGCTTAGCACGCTTCCTGCTTCCCGAAGCCATAAATTTCAGCATTATGCCAACGTGTAAGTAATGCAGATTGAATGCAGATTCCATCTTCGCCTCTTTTTTGCCAAGGAAAATGAGGTTGTATTCATCGTTTTTGGTGGTCTGAGAAATACCATCAATGGATCTTGCCTTTAGAACGTACTTCCTTCCTTGTAAGAAGAAAAAAAAAGTTCAGGTGTATGTAGAGTCTAAATACAAAGGTGACGTTATCAACTTATTTCGAAGACTCCAACTTCCCGGACCGGAACAAGGCATCGTTCCGAACACCGACGTCTGCTCAAGTTTATCCCTCGGTGACACAATCCTGCATTTCGGATATAGCATCTACTGGAATTTCTCTCTTTTTCAAATTATACTTCGGAACGTGTAGTAATCTCAGTTGCCATATGAGTAACAAGCTAAAAGTAAAGGGATCCTCGAACTTAGCAACATTCCTTGCTAACTAGCTGGTCAATCCCACATATACGTCATGGGCGAGGCAAGTTCTGTGAAGATCAAAGAACGTTTTAATATCGAACTTCGATCACCACTGGCGCTCCCAGGTTCACAACCAAGAAATTTTACATCGGTGCGCACCCGTGTCCTCTTAGTATCATAGTACATCAGAAAAGTCCACATTTACGGGCTGCAATGGGTCGAGGATGGTTGAATCAGAAGACTAGGAACGTCCGGCCTTGGTACGGCGACCTAAGGTGAAAACCGAGACACCCGCCATATGCATTCAGGGAAAAGGGTGTCGTAGGAAGTTCAAGTAGTGGATGATTCGGAGGCTTTATTGATCACGTTCTACTTACTGTCGAGTTGGCTGATGCGACGTTGTAATCGCTACACCGCCGACCACCTGTGTATCGACCATCGAAAAATTTTCAAGGGTGACGGAGATTATGCGGTACCAATGTACCACTGGAATTCACAGTTGTCATGATCAGTTAATTATCGTTCTCTTCGGAGGTACAAGCCCCGAGGGGAACGAAAAATAAGCTTTTCCCCAGGACGCTCGCTGTCGCCGGCTCATCTAGATTGTGCAGATTATACTGATATAGGTACACGTGAAAGAATTGCTATCTATGTAGTGGTAATGATTTATCATTGGTTAACAAGCCCTTTGCACGGAACGAGACGAGGACCACAACTTCCTTGTCCGTTTTTCAAGATATGTACGCAGAACGCGTGTGTCGCAATATCGAAAGGAATCTCAGAGTGACCCCTTCCTTTCGACATCAATCTCCACATCCGTCTCGCTACCCTCTTTCGCCTTGGGGAAAATGTCATTTTGGTTGTCTTCCGCGTGCGTGAAGGTCTCCATCTATAATTGAGGTTGGAATGTTCAGATGTCAAAGGGAAAACAAAGATGCTCGAAAACTGACTTGGACATGAACTCCTGAGCGCGTGGTGCGTTTGTAATTCAATGACGACATGACTCTCTCATTCCCCGTGGTGATGGGGCGATTGTTAGACGAGCTTGCATGAGCACTAACAGATCAATGGGAACGAGCGTTATTCACTGGCAGAGAAGGACTCACTATATTTCTGGTCCGTCGTGCGTGAAATTGGTTAGCCGTCGTACTGCACGACATGCTACGATCTGCCAGGTTGACGGGCTCGTTAATGGAACGTACTCAGAGAGGGAAGTACTCACAGTCGAGAATACGGCAGCAGGAACATTGAATATGATACTCATAATTTGATTAAGATTCAATACCATGAACACTGTCGCAATGAGATTGGACAAGAAACTGGAATGGTGAGATGAGCGACACTTCCTTCATCCGTAAGACTTCAGCGAAATACACACGCACGCGAGTATGAAGAAGATGAGGCCATCGGTGAAAATCATATGAGTGAGGCGCCCTCGACCCATTAAATCGCGGGAAGGGGAAGATGTAATTCCAATGAGCTTGTATACGTTCAGCAAAAGAACGATGAAGTCGAAGCACATCGAATAAATGAAGATCGCAGCTAAAATTTTGTTGTGGGTCTCCGTTATCTGACATCCTACTCCAGGAATCCAAATTGCTTTCAGTTGAACTCCTATGAAGAGTGAAATTAGTCCGTCAGAGTGAAAGTCCACTTTCCAAGGAAAAGGCGCACCTTGCAAGATTAAGGACCAATGTCCGAGAATAACAAGCACGAGGCCGCCAACGATGTAGCGATTTTGCGACCAGATTGCCATGCTAAAATCACAAGGTGTCAGATTATATAGAGAACAGCCTGGGTCTACGACTCACGTTCGGATCGACAAATTGATGCTTGCCAAACCAATGGCTGCATCTCCTGCTAGCTAAATTGAGATTTTCATCGGCCACGCATTCAAAGACTAGTCTGATGGGAGATACCTGATTGAAAGTGTATAATGCTTGACAATTGAGCTCCCTTCATGGAGCGATGAGAAACATGAGAGAAAGTAGAATTGTGCAGGCGTACTCGATTTTGTCCAATGAAACGATACTGCCATGATGTATAAATAAAATTTCAAATTGAAGAGTGGATTCTCCTACATTCCAATCATCGCAAAGAGCAAAAGATATCGGTTGGCAAAATAAAATATCTGGATGCTGATGTTACCGCATGCAATGGAAGACACCGAAAGTGCTGACCATGGGCCAACGGAGCCTCTTCTTCCCGGAGATAAAATCCCATTCAAAATCCAGGGATATAAACCACTCGTACCTGAGGATAAGTCAACAAGATGAAGAGAAAAGGACTGGGAAATACGCACATATAAATACCCGCAAGCGAATGCATAAGTTTCGTGAAGACCTCAGCCTCCTTTTGAATCTCACTGGGGAGTCTCCAGTCAGGCATTGTGACGAAGTAAAGGAAAAGTGACAGAGGACGGGTGGGGATGGGAGGGACAATTAGTACGTTGGAGACGGGGAGTGGTATTTGACTGGTCCATATATCCTATGTTTAGACTTCGGAACGGAGATAGTTCCAGGGGCGAAGAGAAGCTGCCAGTAAACTTTTTAAAGCAGGTGAGTCTATACTCGAAAGAAGAACAATTTCACAGAGTTACGTTCTTTCGTTGACACCTCCAAGGCAGTTTGGGTCCGGTTCGTGAAGACCGAACCATACTTTCTTGGGATATATATTGGTTTGCTAAAGTGTCCATTACGAAATCTATCAGATGGGAGAACAAGCAAGCAGGAAAGATAAGGAACCTCACACAATTCGAGGGGAAAGCACGAAAAATAAAGATTTAGCTTCCTAGCAACGTTTTCCCGTCAACAAAGCATCGCCGAAGCGAACTTGGTTATTCATTTTGAACTTCAAACTCACCTCTCTTACCTTTTAAATTGTGCCGTAGGCTTTCAATCTGGTAGTACAGCATCCTGAGTGTACACTATCCTTTCCATATTATCGCCGAGAGAATTTGCGGGCGATGACCTTAAAGGCAATAATGTGAAAAGGGCCCGACACGGCTGCAGTCGACATTTCCACGCTTACCTACACTGCAGGGGAGTGGATTATGGGAGAAAGGAAACAGCACATTCGAGTTCGCGCGATGTTCGGTGATCACCAGCTTGGTCGGAAGAACGGACCGAGACCAAGGTTGAACGTTGATCCATGATCTAAGGTGATTTCCTGTGATTTCACGGATTTCTCCGCTGGGCGCCCCCTCGTGCAAACTGGACGCCATCGCACAAGGGCTCGCGCGTATGCTGCCCCACAATCTCTGTCGTATTCGGCCACCGCTCCGACTCTGTAAACAGCCTCGGG
>Ga0307513_10003307_pt1 | contig 21944 bp, 27 predicted proteins | sample 15_EM_MG_FD_202174 | JGI IMG/M metagenome (GOLD analysis project Ga0307513, IMG submission 202174) | Populus trichocarpa ectomycorrhiza microbial communities from riparian zone in the Pacific Northwest, United States - 15_EM | ecosystem: Host-associated > Plants > Roots > Unclassified | place... | reverse complement strand
TAGACCGAAATTTTTTTTCAACGTAAGTTTACCAAATGAAGTAGAGACAGAACAAGTCAAGGAGGAACCTATGAATAATAGACGGCCAAGGGAGCAAAATCAACGTGAGATTGACAAGCTTTATGTTTGGGAGGTGAATGTGAACAGGTGAGGACTCGGGACCTGAAGGCCTTCAGCAAGCAATGTCCGGTGACTAGTAATACGTCAGCAAAACACAGGACCATCTGATAGAGAGATGGTCACCTACCACCCCGAAGAAAAGTGGAATTTGGAACGGCTGCCATGTTTCGAAACACACAACAACGTTTCGTACCTGATTCAGGCGCTCTATATTCTCCTGGACATCTTCCGGGATCCCACATGTACCCGTACGAATTTCAACTGCGTTGATCGTTTGCAGTGCAGGAAGTGAGTGAGGTTGGTCGGCGAGAGAGGTAAGAAGTGCAAGGAGCATACGTCGACTAGCTCGTAAAGACAGTCGTATGATATTGGGGAAAGAGAGGTCCCACTTTGCAGGATCCGCGCTGTTAGTGACTTGATGAGACACTCCATATTCCACCAGTGAAGGTAAAGAAATGTTGAATGACTCCCGTACTGTACTCCCACCCTCATGATAAGTTACAAGGCAGGGAGCATTGATATGAGGCTTCAAACCCTCTACACTATATAGAGAAAGGTAGGTCAGGGAAGCGAAAGTCACTGGGCCCGAGATCGCGTCCACAAGGGGCATATCGTAAAGCATCAGTGTCGTGAGTGATTGGGAGTGCCGCAGAACCGATGTGCATTTAATACGAGAGAGAGTGAGGATTTTCAGTGGAGGGAGGCCACTCAATGGCAACAGACACCACTGTAAGTCACGCAACTGCAGGGACTGGAGCTTGGGCATAGAACCCAACCGAGCCGGGTACCAATTGTCGATGTCTAGAAGTTGCATGCATGGAAAGTCTCGTCCTTCGAAGAAAGACTGGCTGCCGTACCATGCACACAGAGATGCAATTCTGGTGTGATGGCCACTGAATAGATCGTATAGTTTTTCATAGCGGTCGTAATCTACCATGCGGATGTCAATGTGAAGAGGCGCTGTGCCGGATCGAAGGAGGTGCAAGCGCAATTCCCCCATGCTGAGCCTATAACCATAGCGGATTTTAATATGTGCCCACGCTCGTGGAGTATTGAGGATGATCTGTCTCCAGAAACGACACACTTGTCCGTCGGTTGTAGGTGCCCTCCAATCCAGTATGGCGTGTCCTTCAAATATCACTCCCATTATCTCGTTTGGAAGTAGTTCGTGTATCACAAGTGATGGTGTTGGATTCATTTTCGATTTCGTTCTCAATCAATTATTGGTGAATCACGTCGGGAGCAAGGACTTTAGCAAAAATCATATTGCCACCGCTGGACGCGCCTGGTTAGCACTTGCACAATCACCTTCAAAGACGATTCGGCTAGGAACCTGCGCCTTCGACCATTCCTGATGGCGAACGGACGGCTGTTAGATTATATTCAGTAATTGTATTACTTCTATTCGCTGGGCTTAGCTAGATTTTCACGATATATTCCAAGATGGACACCATTCTGGTACAATCGTCTACCTCCCCACAAGCAATTAGACACCCACGCTACTTGAGATCGATCCTGTCAGGATTTGTATTTCCTGGGTTAGTTTGCTGCTGCATGACCATAGTGCTGGTTGTTTTACGTTAGACCCGACCACAGTTGACTAGCGACCGACGATTGCTCTGGCCACCACTGCGCACCGCTCCACAACTGGGAACAGCGTACGTTGACAGATCCCGTTGTTCCTCTCAATGGCCATTAGATTGGGGCCTTGAACGAGCTCGAATAAGTCTTTCTGGAGATTGACGAACGTCCGCCATAATGATCACCCTCCTCGTATTTCAATATCCCTGTCAAGCAAGACGATTCTCCCCGTTTCTCATCCATGCTCCACCAAACGCGCGGATTAAGTACAATCAACTGGCTCGGGAATTCCCAACGCGTCTCCTATTTTGAGACCCTCCTATGGATCATCAGGTTCTATCTACGCACACTCTCCACATCCAAACGCACACAATACTGTGACACCCTTTGGTATTGGAAGTTATGTTGCAAGGTCCACAGGTCACGTACTATTTGGTTCAAACAACAAGCCGCATATGCTTATCATCTACGAACCAAATACGAGATACTCCAATTGTCTAACCGGCAACCCATTTCAATACTGCAGCATATCCTTGACTAAATCCGTGTTCTAAACAGGAGTTCAGTCGGCATCTGGCAACAATTAAGCGATGAGGCTTACCAAATTCCCAGTTGTATGAACTACCTCCATACGCGGCGATATACTCAGCAAGCCTACGTCTCGTCCACTCGCCCTTGAAGCCCAGCTCGGTAAGCGAACCTCCACGCTTGAAGTTGAAAAACAGCAACCCGTCGTCCCATCCCTGGTAGAAGCCAGCTTCAAATCTCCAAGGTTCGTGATACGGTGCTTTATCCTTCCAATAACTATTGTGCGCCTCTGCGTCAAGGACGGCATCAGTTTCTTCCATTTCGCTTAAACCAGGAAACCATTACCTAACGCGCCATTTTTTGCGCCTTCTCTCTCATGCGGGCTAGGCATGGGCCCGTCATATGGCCTGTTGCCTACAAAGGACGGAACGATATCCGCCAACCTCGCATTCCGTAAATCCCAACCGGCATCCCACCCCTCCTGCTTCTTATACGTCCAAAAGAACCATCCAGCGCAGCACTCCTCGAACATGTCCAGTTGAGCACGCAAAAATACGCGGCGCTGGCGGTCCTTCTCGCCGTCGGCGCAGCCAGGTGGGTACGAGTTCGGGTTGAGTGCGGCGCTGAACTCACCGACGATGAGGTTCCCACGGCATTTGGAGGAAAGTTCGCGGAACCAGTGCGTCGTGCCGCTTGAGAGTTCGTGCGCGTGCTGATCGCCGGACTTGCGGTGGTCTTCTGGGGTGAAGCAACGGTATACGTGCGTATCAACGACCTTGTTCCAAGGGGTGAGACGAAGGGCTTGTGTGGTTCTAAGGTGTACATACAATGTGGTCGTTCCGCGCTCCTGCCTTCGCGGTGTAGGTGTTCGGGTCCCATGCATCACCGATATATAAGGGCATATCGGGAGATATGTTCCTCAGTGCGGCAAATGTGGATTGATACCAGCCCCAGAGCGAGGAGTTGGCGGCAGGTTCGTTGATGAGCTCCAATCCGACGACATTGGGACAATTCACAAGGGTGCGAAGCAGGACTTCAAGACAGAAAACGGTTGCACGAAGATTAGGGTGCGTCCAGAATTCAACGCGACCAGTACCCGTTCCGGCATGAGCATCGTTATTCTGGGCTCCAGGTGCAGCATGCAAATCTGAATAGAAGTGAGACGGGAATGTAACAAGGACTGGAGGCTTCGAACCTATCAATACTCCAAATCCGTGGTGCGCTGCCGCTACAATAGCGCGGTCGATCCTCTGCCAGGCACCGCCGTAGACATCGCCATAGTTGGCGAAATCTGTGCCTTCAATAACCCGTGGATCCAAACCAACGACGTGATAGTACCCGATCTGTGATAGGTATTTAGAACTCATGACTAAGTAAAAGAGGTTTGTCGCACTGGGATTCGGACGGTATTAAAACCGTGTTGGGCTAACCATTTCCAGTCGCTATCCGTAATCCAGGTATCCCAGTGGTGCTCTAATATCTCTCTTGCATTCCATCCCTGGGCAACATGGAGGTCTGCTTGTCCAGGGCCTACAGCGTTGGTAAAAGGACCTGACGCAATCCATCGCTCGAGAGTGAACCAAGACCCTATGGGTAGTATCAGAATGCACCAAGTCTCTTCATACAGCGATATTTCACCTAGATTCACGCCGCGCTGCTTGCGCATACGCCAAATATCGGTTTCTGTGCCCAGTCTCTGCATGGGCACTGGCATAGAGGGTGTGTCGTGGGTTTGAGGTCCAGTGAATTTGTCAAAAGCGTGCTTGAATTTTGCCTTGCCCTTGTGGAGGAGGTCATCCATGGGAGTGTTCAAGCAGGATGGGGACCCGCGACTCAACGGCCAAGCGACGTCACAAAAGGAGTGGCTTGCAAGTAGAGTAGCCAATGGCAGTCCGCTTGTCTTCGGTGTGACGGCATACGCGATCGATCTTTGTCGGCCGCAGCGAACCCATGAGCATTTTTTTAGGGATTATATTTGAATACTTGTTGTAATGGCGAGGATTTTACGGAGTGGCATACGTGGCATCTGGCAGCTTCCCGCAGTCCAACTGCGTTGTTGGTCCAGGTCAGTTCAATTAACTTTTGTTGCGGGTGTGTACCTCAAACGAATGATTGTTCAGAGGCCATAAGGTCCACCCAGAGAGCCCCTATGCGTGTACTATGTCATGTAAGTTTGCGCCGGCGATCTGAGACTGACTGAGACTGAAGACTGAGCCCGTCGTTTTCGCGATGGGCTGCCGTTGGCGGCTCGGCTGTAAACCACTGCGGCGTTTGTAATATAGCATCAGAGGTTCAAGAATGAACGGGGCACTCGGGGCGCTATGCCCGCGCGTGCCCAAACTCTAAGCAACCAACTTGCCTTCCCCCTCTCCCTGCCAGACGACCCACCGAAGCCACTCTAAAAATGCACAGCGACCCTAACAAGGATAAGGAATCGCTCCTGTCCATGGGTTTCCCTCTCGATCGCGTAGAGTGTATGTGCGGGATTCCCCGGTCTTACGGGGGAGATACTGACATGGGACCCTAGGGGCGATTAGGGACACACCACCCGCTAGTGACCTACAAGCGCGCCTCGATCACATACTTGAGCATGAACAAGAACTCCCGCCACCTGCTAGCTTCCCTGTACCATCATTCTCTGCGTCAAACACACCAATGCCTTTGCCTTTGCCTCCATTGAACAATATGAATATGTACTATACACCCCCACCCGGACCCCCGCCTGCACAAATGCGGTCCTCCGTGTCCGCAGCGCCTACTCCGGCTGCCCCCTTTGCAGCGCTGAATGTCAACACACGCCCAAATCACGCGAGCCTTCCCTTTGTGCCTTCTCAAGGTCCCCGATCGGACCTCAAAAGGTTCGAGGCGATCCTGGCCGAGGAGCAGTCCATGCGGGAGAGTCTCTACGGAGACAGAAAAGAGATGGGCATTAAGGTCTACAAGATGATGAAGGACTTCTTTGATGGAGAGTTGTCAAAGCGGAGAGTAGAATTCGGCCTAAGTCTCGCGGACGTTGGAGAGTCCCCGGTCGTTCCGCTAATCAACAAAGGCAACAACCCATTTGTGCCCCGCATGGACTCAGAGTGTACTCCACCACTCCCCCTGAGACGAAACCAGGACCCGTTGAGTACAGTCTCTACGCTCGGCGCGGCAAGCGCTACGCCGACCCCTCAAACTCTGGTTCCTAGCAACTCAGCACCACCTACTACGCAGTCACCCCCAAGGTCGACTTGGATACGCGATCCTAATATCTACGATCCCTGTGCTGTCTACTACCCAAACCGAGAATTTATCCCTCCTTCCAAAGAGTTAGCCATCGTTCTCTCCTCGGTAACTGACCACTTTGAGTCATCCCCCGTCATTCAAGAATCCCGATCCGCATCAAACATTCTTCGCTCCAGGATGGAGGGCGAGGTATCTGAACTCCGCCTCCGCTTTGCCCAGTTTTCCACCAACTCGCCATCCATATTCGCTCCAGGTGGAGAGGAACAGCAGAGGCGTGCCGAAGAACATTCGCAGAAAATCTCCCATTTGTACTCAACGAGCCAATTCGAAGCAGCGAGCCGTTTGGAGAATCTGTACCAGTATGACGAGAAGCAACTGATTGGGGAGGACAAGGAACGCGAGTTTGAGCAGTGGAAGCAGCAGTTCTGGAGTCCTGCGAGGGATCACCTGTTCGATGAACTCGAAAAGGTCTTCGCAGAATATGCGATTCTGGAGGGCTTGCTCAAATCAGATGTCGGGACTGCTCCTGGACAAGTACCCAGGATCAAGTTGGATACTTTGGAAGCTGTCCGGGCGCTTGAGCAAGTTGCGGACTTGAGGGATCAAGTTGGCTATGAGGGTCTCGACAATCTCGAGGACGAGGTCAGGCAGAAGGATCATGATCTCAAAGTAGACACCGCTCTTGATGCAGCAGAAAGAGCTGGTACTCGGGGCACATCGGAAATCGTAAGTCGCAGTTGCAGTATCCACCCCTTGGCTCACCTTTTTGTCGCAGTTGGACAAGAAGAGGGAACTCCAGGATATTTTCGCAAAGCAAGAACGCGCTAGAAGCAAGGTTCAACGCAAATCGACTTTCTATGAGTTGGCCATTAATACACTTTCCACGGCCCTCGCACAGGTAGAGGAGGACAAGACTGCGCTAACTAACTGCCTCCAAACCATCAGAGCCTCCATTCCGGAAACATTGACATTTGGCGAAGAAGAGGCTAAGCAAAGAGCTGGAAACCAGACGGCGGTTCAAACCGCGCTGCCGTCGATGGAACTCGTCAACCAACTCCACTCTGCTATGGGGAAGATCGCCTCACTGGCGGGCATCGCGGAAGAAATCCGTCGGGAAATGCATATTTTGCGTCAGAAGGACGACCGCGAAATACATGAGCAACTGATGGCGGAGCTAACGTATGAGGAGACCAAAGCCGGACGGGGTGCACAGGTATTCCTTGGGCCTGGGAAGGCCCTCCGGGACCGTGCGGGGCGGGAGGGCGAAAGGATGGAAGCGGAGTATCAAGATCGAGTCAAAGTGTATCGTGAACGGACGAGCGAGGCGACTGCGCCGATTCAGCAAGCCTTACGGAGATACAAGGACAGGGAAACCAGCGTACGCGCGCGGTTGATGCAGGCTGTCGGCGTCGGTGGAACAAACGCTCCACTCGAAGGACAAGGAAATATCTCCAACATATATAGGATCCAATGATACTCAATGGGTCAGTGCAACCCTGGTACTTATTTGGCTGAATGATTTGTTGTTGCATTATCTAATATCTCATTTGGATTCGACCGAAGTGTGTGCCGCGAGGCGTGAAAATAACAAGAAATGACTCTTGACCCCCGCCACATCCCTGTGCATATATGATCCCTCCTGGGCTTGAAAACCAGCTTGCTGGAGCGCGCTACGAGGTGTTTGCCAACGGGGGTGACACCAACTTCGAGTGGTTGCCCGACCACGGCACTAAGGACTTTACAAACGCGTTTATTGCTGACGAGAAGAACAAGAAGGTATGTGGGCATCATCTTCATGGAACGGAAACCAATTAGCACCCTCCGTCGAATGTCAGATTTTGTTGGGATGCAAAAAGCGCGGGTTCGCAAAGGGGATGTACGTAACCCTAACCCTTTAATCGACTGCAGTCATTCAGACCTGTACCTCATAGGTGGAATGGTTTTGGAGGAAAGGTCGATCCTGGCGAAACGAATGCCGAGGCCGCGCTGCGAGAGCTCAAGGTAGAGGTCCTCACCCCTGGTAACAGGAACGGTGATGCACAACCAACTAACCACGTTCTCAGGAAGAAGCGGGCATATCGGCCCCGTTACAACACTGGGGATTCCTTTACTTCCAATCTATAGGGCATCCCTATGCACATCGGATCGATGTTTACCGCGCCTACGATTGGTCCGGCGAGCCAGCCGAGTACGTGGGCTCTCGATCTGGGACCCTGAACCCCTAATATAACCATGCCCAACACAGGACGGAAGAAATGAAGCCGGCATGGTTTGATTTTCGTCCATCCACTGGCCCGGCCGCTGAAACCGACACGGGGGCTAGTACGGACGGGACTACTGTTCCTTGGGACAAGATGTGGGAGGACGACAAGTTCTGGCTGCCACTCATATGGGACCGGCGCAAATTTGTCGGGCGCGCGGACTTCTCGGAATTCGGGGACATAACCAAGGGCGCGAAGTCCGAGGGTGAGGGTGCTTCCATGCTTCGGTGGTGGTTTGCATCTGTTGATCCAGGGGTGATTGGCGCGCACCCCGACTCGGGTAACCATGCTCGACAAAGCGAGCTATGAAGCTAGAGCTGAGGGGTTATATATACTTACACGTTGCTATCTAGGAATCATGATAAATTAACCCCGCGAATATCATTGGGTGGTTCTATTTGGTCGCGTTCGTTTCAGCGAGTATTCTCCGCTGCTTAATCACCCTATAGCGCGACCGGGTCACATGCTTCATGAATGGCCTACATACAAGTTGGTCGAGCTATCGCTAGACGCTGTCTCCACTTCTCCCCTCATCCCATTCCTTCTGAACCCACTGGGAGGCCGCAAGCGTACCCAGCGACGAGTACAAGCGCGGTCTCTATTCATTCATTTCCTTTTTCAGTTAAACATTATTGTATTTCTATCCTCTGGTTGTCATGCACATTTCTCCTCGCGTCAAGTCTGTGCTTGCGCATGTTATACCATTCCTGTTCCACCACACAGAGAGCCCTCAAGCTCAAGGTACGAGAAGCCACGTTCCATCCCAAGCTCTACCTAATAATCGGCTCGATAGAACAACGCCATGAGAAGTACGTCAGCAAAGTCGCCCAAATGGTCCAACTCGACAACAGTCTCGGCGTCATCGATCCTATATTCGGCCTCCTGGTATCACCCGCTGCTCTTCAAGGCCGAGGAAACGTGCACGACGTGGAATGTCTTCAAGTTCACAACCCCTTTCCTTTTTAGTCCGCCGGATGCCGTTGACCGATTGCAACAGATGGCAATAGCTGACCTTGCTTTCACCAATGCTAAAAAGAAACACGACCTAGACGGGCAGGTGGCGGCCCTGATATACCGAGCGCTAGAGCGGAACACCGAGGAAGGTTCGTTTTCCACATGTCCCCCGGTTGGGGCCGCTGACAGAAAGCTCGCAGATGGCGCGAGGTCGGCACTGTGTACAAGTATGAAGGCCGTAAACCCAGAAATTGCAGCCCTGCAACAAATGCAAGACCCGGCGAGCACTGGTGCTACTCTACACAATCAGGCCGTCGTCCTGGAGCTTTCCCGACAAATAAATACCGTTGGCGGAGATCCCCTTCAGGCATTGGATGCGGTGCCGGAAGACAGTGGCGATACAGTCGGGTTCCGGTATACGTGCAATGAGAACCCCTGCATCAACTCCAATAATAGATCGCAGTTCACCCTGTCCAATGTCGACATAATCCGGCACGCTGTGAGGTGTGTTGCCACGAGTGAGTCCCCTTTGATTGCTTCGCGTACCTCCGGCTGAACGCACCCCCCTCCCAACCAGCCACGGTTACCATTACGACCACGGTACCAAATCCAGTGTATGAGGGTCTTTTGGGTTTCTCGATTCTGTGGCTAACTCGTCCCTCCGGACGATAGGCCAATCTCTACGACCGCCTCAGTTCAGACCAGCCCAAGAGGCAATAGTGGACGTACGGGCGCCAATACCAGCGATGCCAACAGTCCTCATACTTCTCGTTATACCCCTCCTGCTCTGATAACCAATTCGCCTGCGCCTGCGCCGCCTAACCCTGATAAAAGCCTCCATACTTTCTCCAAACAGCGTGTGTATTCGCAGCCGCAGCCAGAAGTTGTCTTCCTGGGTAGAATGCCCGCGCCAGCAATCCATGCCAGCAGCGACAGGGCGCACACAGTCGTTGGAGAGAATGGGGCCACCGTCACTCTCCTCGATGCACAGGACAGGTCTTGAGTTAGCCTTTCACTTTCCTCGGGATGCTTGCGAAGAATTGACCCCTCATTCCGAAACGCTACTAGGACGCGAATCTGACGAAGGGAACCACAGTGTTGGGACAACAAACACAATAAGATGAATTGGAACTCAGAACGGTGTATTACACTGTCTATACCCTCAAGGCGTAATGGCTGTAGAATAGTATACCCATGCATGGCCACGATTTATCAAGATCACTACACTTGAATTACAAGAAATGTTAGGGTCCGTTGCAGTTAGGAGCTAGTAAGGGTCCGGGTAATCGAATAGGATGACGTCCGTTGAGAACCGTATACACTGTCCTTTGCGACCATCAAGATTCTTCTTAGAAGAAATTGGTTACTGCTATCATCACAAGGGAGAGTACAATACTACCATTCACTGTCGACCTGTGCCGTGTCGAATGTGTTGACCCCGACCCTGAAGGGTTTCGGGTTTCACTCAAAGTCAATGTGTTGCTTGGTGGTAAAGGGATAGACTGAGGGAACGTGAAAACTTTGTTTGAATCGTACGCAGCTTTGATTTGCATGAGTCGGTTGATGTTCTGTCCGAAATATTGAGATTGCCATTCGGTTGCGGTCAACGTTGGGTCGATGTAGTTAGGGTCTACAAAGAGAGGAAAATCAGATTACGGTGGCAACAGATAGTGGGAGAGAAGCACTCGCAGGCTGCAGCGGGGGAGGGAGACAATGAAGTAACCATGCCGTTGATGATGTTGATGCCGTCTGCCGGGAATGGACCACCATTCTGAGCCGAGCCGTAGAACTGGAGGACAAGGAAGGCATCTCGATGGGCATAGGACGAATATGTAGCGTCGGCAGTCGCAATTGCTCCTCCATAATCTGCAGGCATTCAGTAAAAAGTGAGCCCACGCGTAGGTCTGTCACTCACTGTCAACTTCGATAAACCAATCAAGATCTGCTGAGACACCTTTGTCGAAAAGGTATTGGGCCCACGAGTTGAGTGCGGCATCCTCGAAGGCGGCAGTGACAGTCAAAGACTACGGAAGGGGTCAAACAGTGAACCAGTGAAGGGCTCCATAACATACTTTGGCAAAGAAGTTGTCGGGCTAAGCAGAAATTTTCAGTACTAGCTGTGCAATCGAGGGTTCGACATACCGGGTCCGGGGTGTTTGTCTGGAGAGGTAGTCCCTGTGCATTGAACAATAGGACATCTGTCCAGTTCGTAAACGACTGAGCCTCCACTGTAGTTCCCGGAATTTGCGCTACTAAAGGCTGCACCAGAGAATCGAAAGAGCCCCGAGTCCCGTAGTAATTCCCAAGTAGGGTTACTCCGAGTGCAGAACCAGAGCTAGCACCGAAGGCGAGTGTCATGCCCATCTCATTCGGCGCATTGCGAACGAAGCTCTGGTAAGCTTTGAAGGCGGACACAAACGAATTGGGGTCGGAGAGCTCCGGGAGATTGATGTTGAAGGTGACTGTTGTCTTTGGTGCGGGTAATGTGTCAAATACCCATTGAGTGACGACACCATATGAAGGGGCCGCTCCGCGGATAGCCTTGAGCATGGTCAGAGGCGGGGTTCTTATAAGAAGGTCCCACGTACCCAGAATAGATCCGGGTTGGAGTCCTTACTGGCCGTGACAACAGTGCCGTTTGCGAGCACGACCTCGGCGGCCACGATGCGGTCCAGCAGCAACCCCCCGCTGCGACTGAATGGGCCATAGCCTCCATAGCTAGTGTGACCTCCGGATCCCACATTAGGACAAGTTCCGTGGGGTAGCGCCCGCTGGCCGTCGTTCCACAAGTGGACCCCGACGTCACCCAGCCTGTTCCCTGTCTGAACAGTGGCTTGCTGATGGCCATTCGCATAAGTGATATTCTTGAGAGCGCTCAGATCGATCACGAGGGACCCGTCCTCCCCTCCAATGCCATACGCGGCATATGAATGGCCGCCCGACCGAGCGACGACAGGGGTTTGCGTGTTTGCACCACATTTGACGGCCGCTTGGACATCGGTCACTGAGGTTCTAAAGACAGTGTGAGTGGCACCCCATTTGAGATAGGAAGTGAAAGGTGGCGTACGCCCCCACAACTGCCGCGGGCGAGCACTGAAGCCGCGAGTTGAAAGCCCGGGAGAGTTGTAGATAGCTCGGGTCGTTGGGGAATGCTACTTGAAGACCAGAGAGGCATGATTGAAGGTCAGATTGGCGTGTAACGAGGCCATGGCACGACAAGGCAAGGACCAGGGTGAACGCAGCGGATTGAAACCGGGGCATGGTGAACAAGAAGTAATGCGAGGTCGTGAAGGGGTGAAGGGTTGGCGGCCCCTTATATACTCGAAGCCAGCGGCGGGCGGCTCCAAATTAAATGAAATTCAGCGTAGTTTGGCCTTAGTTTGTCCTCCACCTCCACCGGCGAGTTCCAGATTTCCAAGTTATGCCACCACGATTGAGCAAGAGACAGCAACGCGAGCTCGAAGAAATCTCAACCCTCGCATCAGGTTCGCTTGCAAAAGCTGAGGCCGAGTCGGCGTCAGAAGAGGAAGAAATCACGATCGCCAGTGGACCATCCAAGGCTGCTCCTAGTGCATTCTCTGTGGTACTTAGGTCGTTTATGGAAACAATTCGCTTGTCTGACCAGGATCGCCAGCTTGCCGCACGAAACGAGGACATCACTGAGGACGATGAAGAGGACGCAGGTCCAAAGGTGTCGTCGGCATCCAAGAAGAAGGTAATTCATAGTGACATACTTCAACTCTCCATTGTCGTGGACCGCTTCTTCCATCGACCCTTATTTTCCGCCGACGCAATCCCCCCCATGCAAATATCCCTCCATCCCTATTCTTATCTACAGAGACTGACCAAAGCGTCAAGTAGACCAAGAAGAAGAAGAAGAAACCGTCTGCGGCCGCCCCCGCTGCAACCAACACCTCCCCACAACAGGCTGGCCCTGAACCACCATCCACACCCCAGCCTCGTCTACCAAAGCAATCAAAAGCGGACAAAAAAGGAAAGGGTAAAGCAAAACCAGTTGACGATTTGGACCAAGCGCTCGCGGAACTATCGTTAAAGTCAGGTTCCATCTCGGACCTCGTATCTTGCACAAAGTTTGACATAGTACCTTATGACAGATATTCCGACATCAAACCAATTACGGGTAACGTTGCGACCAATAGCGCTTTGCAAACCTTTCGTAGCCTCCTCGAAGTCGAGCCGAAATTTCTTGATGCGGATGCAGAGATGCGTCGCTACTTTGGGAATAAAGTCATTAACTCTGCCGAAGGATCGAAAGCACAAGCACGTGCACCAACTGTCCGGTCCGTGCTCACACGGCCCAAGAAGATGTGGCCGCCAGCGTCAATGCGGGATGGACTTTCGCTACGGCAGCTTGCAGAGAGTGAACTGCCTCCGCAAGCACAAGGTGGCGAGAAGTGGTTCACGGTGGAACATTCGAGCGGGTATCGATACGACCAGGGGATGTATATTCAGGCTGTCGGGTTACTGGACCCCAACCACCTCTTCGCCATATGGAGGGAAGTCCCTTGGCATGTCGATACACTTATGCAAATAGCGGAGGTTTTTCGTCAACAGGATGGTAAACCGCTGTTCCGACTCGCTGCTAAATGGTACCTCACAATCTGGCAGACCACTCTTCTTCTGCAGATACAGTCGAACGAGCGATATTCTCCTACGAAAAAGTCCTCGGTGGTGCTTTTAATGTCACGACTGGCGCATGCCGCCTCGATTTTCGCCGCATCGAGAACAGAACATTCTTCTTGGCCATTCACCGAACGATCTTGTAAGTATTAATCAGGATAGCTTGTCTCCGTTCACTTATTACTCGGGTAAAGACATCTAGAACGGAGAGGATGCATGCGCACCGCGTTTGAATTCGCACGACTGCTTTGGGGACTGGACCCTTGGACAGATCCTCACGGTGCTTTGCTGCACCTTGATTTCCTTGTTCCAAAGACAAGAGAAGCAGGTTGGGCGTCAGGAGTGGAGAATGTATGGGAATCTCTACGCGAACAAGGTGAAGAGTTGGTTCCTTTGCAGGCACTGCCGGGCTGGTGCTGGTCAAGGGCATTGACGTTGAAAGACTCTGGTGACGGGGTAAGCATTGACTAAGGAAGCACACGATGATGTCCTCATTGCCACATTAGGCTGCAGATGAAGCTCTGAAGACGGCCATGGTGGCACATCCAGAGGTAGTCACTCTTCTTGCAACAATGCTGGGTGTCGGAATACCTTCTAATGCCCGCGTTCCGGTAACCCTGAGCCGGTGGGAGTGAGTGCACATCCACAAAGTACCAGCACAGACTAACATAGCAGGGGCAGTGGTGCTGATGGCTCGGGATCGACAATCCACCTGTGCGCACACATCTACGCAAATCGCTCTATCTCTTTATGGAAACCACCCGAAATCCTTGCCTGGTTCACTCGCACTCTTCAACAAGTGGCGCACGAAATTGGAAGGAGCACCTCGAGGCATCCGTTGCGAGTGGCCCTTATCTCTTACATTAATTCTTCCCCTTCAGTGATCAAGAACTTTGTGCGTCACGCTATCGTTTCCGACATGAAGGTGTTAATCCCATTTATGGGACCACTCACGGCCTCCGCGGGCCAATTCAACTACGATCCGGTACCTCCAATGGACCCTTACACCACCTCTTACGACGACGATTACTTTAGCAGTGCGTCTCCCGAACCTGGGCGCGGGAAAGCAGCGGAGAGGGCAGCCGCTACCCGAGCAGGGCGACGAAGAGGAATCGAAAGGATAGAACCTGTCGAATTCCTGGAGATGCTCGAAGGGGAACTCCAAGGGCCAGATCATGGAGTCCGAGCACGATTACTGAATGCTCTGGCGGAACCAGTGGCAGACGCGGGCCTCCGGCCACTCGAGCAATGGGTGAGGCAGAACCAGGCGATTGAAGCCCAGTTCCCCAATGCTACGCGATTCTTACTCGCGAACCGAGAGGAGCGGCGGAGGCTTCTGCAGGAGGCTGGCGTCGGCCGAGAGGCACGGCCAGTCCCTGGTGGTGATGTCCACGTCCCAGGGGGCTATGCTGGAGATGTCTTGGAGGAACAACAAGCTGCAGAGTCGTCTGACGAGACGGGTGAAAACGAAGACACTGATGGAGAAGGCGAGGCTGTGAGTACAAAATTAGAGGCTGGGGCCTGCATGGGGCGCAAATTGTGATACAAACTGACCGTTCATAGGCGCCTATTCTACCTGTGCGGCTTGCTCGTGGCATTATGAACATGTTCTGGGGTCGAAGGACCTCAGCGCCTGAGGAGGACTCTGAAGAGGATGATGAGGACGTGCCGTCACTGTAAGCTAGTGGTATGGACTGACTCTCCGGGCACTATCGAGCGGAGCAGCCATAAAGCAGGACTTGGGAATCTACCTCATGTCATTTTGATGAAAGTTCAGGAGATAGCCGTACGATGTCAATCATAGACGCCAAAGGGATCCCGGTAGATAGACGTGAGAAGGAGAAGGAGAAGCAAAGAAGATACTTTCTTTGTTGTTGCCTCCCCCAGATTCGAATCGAATCTCGGGAGCGAGCGGATCAAAACGGGACTGTGCAATTGACTTGACAGGCGCAGAACACGGCTGAATCGCAACGCGAGTGCGCGTGGCTAGACTTCTTGGCTGGGCTTCTCAGTGATTTGCAAGTGACACAACGAGTGGCATCTGCGAAGTACGCTCCGTGAACGGGCCCGGTCGGGGCCATTCGGGTAGCTATGAGAGTGAAGGGACAGGGAAAGAAGGGTCAACACAACAGATATCAACTTTGAGGTCTTGAGCAAGAGCAACACGCCACACCACTTCCCTTCCTCCTCTTTCTTCGCCCGGTCGCCTCTAGACTAGCCTAGCTAGGCTGTCTAACCCTTTCTACCCTTCTTCTTTCTTCGTGCCCCGTTTCCCTTGGATTTTTCCACCAACAAAGTAACAAGTAACAATGAGGATCAAGCAACTTTGGGCTGTAATACCGCTTCCTTCCAAGCTCAAACTTGCTGCAAGTATTTCGATATACAATTTGGGTTACTACTGACGCCGAAAACACTGGTTCCAGTATTCTCGTGTGACACTCAATCTGCCAACCACCGTCTTCTTTACACTTGCTCTTGTGCAATGCCTCTTCCAAATTACGCTTCACACCTGGTTGTGAGTGAAAACGTGATCACGAAGAACTCCGACAAATAGATCTGTCTCTAGATATACCCAACACCAATACGCCAGTCAGGAGATCCAAGTATTCGCGTTAAATTCGACTCTCGTCACCTTTCCTCTTGCGGTCCGAATGGGTGATGGCCTACTCTTGTGCAAGGGCCTACCTAAATTCGTAGGAGGACCGGGTGAATGCATCAAAGCCCAGATTGCGCCTCCTGCTTCCAAGCGAGCGCTCTCAGCAACTCTTCAGCCCGGTGCAAGCGGCAAATCGAGAAATGTGACACTGGTAGATTCAGTCACACATGTTAAAACCGTCGTACCCCAGCAATGCATGGACGTCTTGCCTTGGGTTTACCAATCGTGAGTCCTGGGCTTGTCGTCGGCTCGACCTGGGCTAAATGCCAGATAGCTTGCGGGCGACCGATAGAGAAGACATCACATTCGCTTTGTACCATCTTTGGCTTTTTGTGGTTTCCTTGTCAGCAGTGAGTCCCGACAACACATATGGTCCCCCTTTAACTCACCAGGGTACATCCAGATCCTAAACGAGTCTATCCCTCACCTGTGCGTTACTTACAGTCGCATCTTCTTTATTCTAAACGAGCCACAGCATTGCGGCTTTGGTCTTGGGATTCTTTTGCACCATTGGCTCAGCATTTCGTATCATGGGGACCTCTTACTTCCGGTCTGACTTCAAGCGAATCGTCGTCAATGGGTCGTGCAACGGTTACGATTTTTTCGGAGATTCGTATTTCCAATCGCGTCGCACAGAGGAGGTCTGTAGTCTGAAGACGCGGGAATGACCTTGTGGACTGAAATATCCTCAGATCGTTATTTCTGCTCTCAACACTGTGGTATTCATTGCTTCCGCTGGCCTCTCATGGCACTTAATCAAGGCAAGTTGAACGAACAAATTTTGCCCCAAGTTTCTGATAGATATACAGACATACGGTCAACGTTCCTTTGAACGAGTGCACAAGAGACGCGATATGAGCCGGCTTTACATTGTGAGCCCTGCGAGCTGTTACTCCAGGGCCAGATCTGATTGATACGCGGGACAGGTAATCTTGACCATGGGTAGCTGCATTCAAGTGGCGGTGTTCTACATGGTGGCTGCTATTGGTCTCTTCATCGATCAACTCATGCTCGGACCTCTTCGTAATTTGGCGCAGTACAAGGCGCTCGCACTGGCAGCCCACATCATCTCGCTTGTGGTGAGTAGTACCACCGAAGGGTATCGGTGCTCTCTGATCAAATTCTATTTCAGCTGGTTGGACCTTGGATGGTCTTGGTCAGTGGGAGGTCCTCTACTTTGGGATTCCTGCTAACTTCACATATAGGGCTGGACATCCAGTCGAAGGGAGAGCAAGCCGAGAACTCTCATGTTCTTGCTCACCACCATCTTATTCTTGGCTACCAATGCAGCCATGTTTAGTAGTCCGGTCTACCGCTTCCTCATGATGACCTGGGGCTTCTTCTCTATGACCAGCACTACCCCTATAGTTCTCATGTTTGTCATTTTACTACTAGCCCTCTACTCCTGGGCCTACCTCGACCTAGGACTAGCGGAATACTGTGCGTAACCTCTGTCCATACTTCTTGCTTCAGGAGTTCAATGGTTTCATAGTGAAAGCCGAAGAACCCCCTCATCCTGCTGACAAGGTTCGATGGTCACTCGCTGTTACCTCCGATCCAGAGAAGGGAATTTCCCCTATATCGAAACCACAAGTCACCTGGGTCCATCTTCCGGCGGCGATCATTGTCAAAGCCCCGGCTACGGCTGTGCGAAAAGCAGCACGAAGTCCTTCGATGTCCTCAGTGTCCAGCCAGGGTAGCAGTAGCTCTCACCGCGATAGCAGTAACTTCGCCTCAAGCCTCTTCACCAGGTCTCGTTCGGGGTCACTCGACCCCGATCCGCGTCCGCTTCCACCACCAGGCTTGACGCCGTCGCCAACGGGTCTGCCACTGACCTCCATTGTAACATCTCCCACCAGCACGTCGGCTGTAGTCCCTCCTTCACTAACAAGCACCGACTTTGATCGATCGCCTCCTCCACCTCAAGTCCTGACTCGTGCTCTCCTCGAGGTTGCCGCGTCTGACTGTGTAAGATATCCCGATGATAGTATCATTCTGCGACGTCCTTCTCAACCACGGCTTCTCAACGGTCTCCCCCCTAGTAGCCCACCCTCTCAAAAGAACCGGTTCTGAATAGCCACAATCCTGTCGTTGGATTTGTCCATTGCTTGTTACCGAAGCGAGGTTTTCACACTGTTACCCCCTGTTGTACAGGACTTTTTCTCCTTATACTGCGACTGCATTTCATGAATTATACCAATAGCAGTGCTTGGAAACACACATAGCGAATACAGAAGAAAAACAGGGCTTCGAGATGGTGTAGTCGTCCAAACCGCAAATCAAACAATCAGATCTCCACATCAATGAAGATCCGATCGACGTCCTTCCATTCCGCCTCCTTCCCCTCACTCGTTGCTTTCCACACCTTTTCTCGTTCAAGCCAGTACTCGACCTTCTCTTCCTCTCCAACTTGAACACGCAAAGGGGTCCAGTACCGTTCCCCGGTATCGATTTCCGTGACAGCCTCGAACCACCGCGGCCGGTGCGGCGGAATTTCTCCAAGTTCACGTTTCTTCCTCGTTGCACGTTGGAACTCCTCCTGATCGCTCTTGAACCCATTGGCACCCTCGTATTTTCCTAGTTCGAAGGCTCGCTGGTCAGGGCGCAAGCGGCAGTCGGTGGGTGGGAGTAGCATTTCAAGCGCAGCTGGGCAGTCGTTCAGGGTGATCGCGTACGGTGTGAGGTTGAATGGTGCTGAAGGCTTCTCGGTGTTCCGCCAGAGAAGAAGGTACTCGGTGTGCTGGCCGAGGGCGTTGCTTCCGTCGGGAGTCGTGACGGTCACATCAGGAAGAAGGGCATAGCCGTGATTGCCAGCAGGCCGAGCTACGAGTTGGCTATTCCATCGGCCCGCAATCTCATATATTACGTCACCTTGTGCGTTCATGACTTGACCTTTAATTTCAAAGGAATCCTTCGCTCGCCACCCTCGAGGTTTGAAAGTGAGGACACAAGTATCCCTTGTTCGGTGATTGGTGACCTGTGAAATTATTCAGGATGCTGCTTAACACTGCGGGTATCAACGAACCTTCATTTCACCATAGTGATCAATCGTCGGGCTACCGAGGATGAACCCAGAAACACTGGTTGTGACCTTCTTCCAACTGTAATGCTCAATGACCTTGTTTGAGTCCTCTCCCTCCCCTTGCGGATAGTTTGATCCCCAAGCAGGTGGGAGTTTCAGGTCTGCATGTGCAACGCCAGTCGGTCGGATCTCAAATGACTTGCCCATAAACTTGTTTTGCGCATCGACTTCACCGTAGTAGTGCCACTGCGGAGAATCCGCCCAGCAGGCCGAGATCGGAGGGTGGTGACTGACTTGCTCCGAAAAGTACCGATATCGTTTGCCAAGGTGAACGTATTCGAAGGTTTCCCCCTATTCGAGGGTGAGAGAGCGTTTACGAAATAGTTCCTGACGTCACACGCACCAGCATTGGGTTGAAGGGCTTGGCAATTCGTCCGATTGTGCTTGAATAGTTGGACATAGCAAAGGCAGCAACGAACGCTATGCGTTTATACTGATCGGGTTCAGCAGCAGCAGTATCCACTGGAGATAATTCGTCAACAACGGACGTGCCAGATTGTCGAGGAAACTCACAGCACTCGCTAAACTCCATATCTTCCGCCATCCGTTGGAGCATACTGGTGGGTTCGTCTGCGAGGAAACGGTCAGGTCTCACCATCGAATGGAGGAAATCGAAGTGTGAGACGCACTGAAGAACACAGGGAATGAAATCTTAGTCAAATCCTTCCCAATGCTACCCTTCAATACAGCCCAAAGAGATACAGGCGGCCGGTCGTCCGCCGTAATGCTCAGTCGCTCACGGGGGTGCTGGTACCCTTGATACTGGCGCAAATCAATCCAGTGGATGAGCTCGTGCGTAGGATTGAGGTTTATCGGCGAAGCAAGCGTTGCAGATACGACGAGGTTGGGCAGGGTATTGGACTCGATCGCATCGAAGAACTCGTCCTCTTCATCCTCCTCGTCGTCCGTATCAGCCAGAGTGGGAGGCGAAGCGCTGATAGGCCCCGGGGCGGCGTCAGCCCCGTATTGGATGTTAGCGACAGTCGGGGTGCTGATATCGGGCTCCTCCGAGGTCGGAGAAGCCGCAATCGTCCTGCGGCGGGCTTTGATTGTGGGTATTCCAAAGGTGTCAGCCCCCTCTATCCCGACACCATCAGGGATCATTGAGAATCTCCGACTCTTGCGGTTGTCCTTTATACCGCGGAGCGTCTTCTTCAACTCCGTCTCGAGCACCTCGCCTTCTTGAACGACAGCCTGTAAACTCTGCTCCCATACGCCCACACGCTCCTTTTCTCTCACGATGCGCGACTTGAACCATGCTTCCCGCTCCTGGACCATCCTCGTATATTCGCGGAAGAGTACTTGCACCTGGGCGTACGAATCTTTAAGGGCGGTATGCGTTTCGTCGACTTTCGGGCTGGATGGAGGGTAGTTGGAAAGAGCAGAGAATAAATCGGCCGTAAGCTCCATTTGCGCTGCGGCGGCATTGTACTGGAGTTCAAAGTCCGCCTCGTATGGTGGTTCGTCATCTCCACCTGAGGGCGCTTTACTCTCCATATCCGAGTGCGCGTCCTCTGCTTCCGAGTTCTCCCCTAGATTCCCACTTCTATTTGAAGGCCCCTCTCTCCCGTGGTCTATCATCGAAGGCGCAGGGCTCCTTTTATGACTCGAATGGCTTCTAAAAAAGCCCTTTGAGACGCTCGAAATCGAGGTTCGAACACTTGCACCATCGAACGGGGCGAGCTTGCCAGAGACGTATGAATCCGCGTCGCTCCCATTGCCGTCCTTCTTGTACCAGTCAATGGTCCGCTGAATAGCTTGTGTCCAACGTGTAGCTTCCACTTGGTGGTTGGCTTTCATGTACCACTTTTGTGCAGCGCCGTCACCGTTCCGGAGTGCCGAGTGAATTTCGAAGCGGAGTTTGTCCGAAGCAAATGTCTTCAGCCGGGAAGTCTTCATAGAGAGTGAACCTCGGCATGCAACATTTTCGTCTTCCTGGTGTCGATAGTCTGAAATTTCCTCAATATCGCACCAAATTCGGGTTGTTGAGAATGACTTACACGAAAGCATGCCATCCTTGAGCACGAACCACCTGGTACCGTATCCCTTTGCCACATTCACATACTTGGTCAAGTAGCCCTTCAAGTTGGGTGGTTCGGGCGCATTGACCTCGTTGCTCGGGCTTTCAAGCAGCGTCGTGTCTTGATTCGTAAACTGCCGCAAGAAGACCTTGACACGATCGTCCTTGCCCGCACCTTCCGCAACACCTTTCCCCCGTCGGTCGCGTACGAACACATCCGCGCCAGTCCGCACGGCGAGTTCGACCAGCCGCAAGTCCTTTCTTCGCGCAGCTTCATGAAGCAACGTGGTTCCAGTGGGTGCATCGAGCTGGCTTATGTCGACATTCTTAATCCGGGGTAAGGAGAGGAGATCGAGAAGTTCTTGCGGTGCAGGAGCGTTTGCCGGTGATTGGATATATCCCCGTAGAACGGATTGGAAGCGTGCATTGAGTATCGCGCGCGAGTCTATATGTAACGTAGTCAGCACGAGGGATAATAGGAGTGAGACATGCCCGAGGACACAAACCTGAGACAATTCTCGCAGTCTCTCGATTACGGGCAACCTCCTTGCATGTTTTGCCTTGAGCATCGCGCAGCGTGTCATCTACTTCTGGCTGGTCCAGTAACAGGGTGACGATTTCGCCTCTACCCAGCGAAGCAGCAAGGTGCAGCGCGGTTTTTCCCGACTCGGGCGGGTGGATTGAGTTGGGGGATATAGAGCGGTGAGATAGGAGTAGTTCAACGGTTTCGCCTGTGTTTCATTCGCCGAGGGACGGGAGGGATTAACAACCGTTTGCAAGGATTACGGGGAAAGGGGAGAAGAAGGAAACGTACTAGATGCACATCGGATTGCAAGGTGGAGTGCAAGAGCTCCTAAGTCTATGTTTGATGGATCA
>Ga0307513_10003306_pt1 | contig 21950 bp, 17 predicted proteins | sample 15_EM_MG_FD_202174 | JGI IMG/M metagenome (GOLD analysis project Ga0307513, IMG submission 202174) | Populus trichocarpa ectomycorrhiza microbial communities from riparian zone in the Pacific Northwest, United States - 15_EM | ecosystem: Host-associated > Plants > Roots > Unclassified | place... | reverse complement strand
CATATATATATCAAATGAAAATCAAAGAGAGCACTTTTCGTACAATTACGGGTGCCTAATTATTATAAGAGAAGTCAAAATGTATAATCCAATTGTCTAGTGCTAGTCGACGCTTTACGTGCCAAAACTATAATAATTCTTCATAAATCTGTAAAAATCCATTCCCTCATTTCAATCTATGACCTTTGAAGGAGCTAGATTGACGAGAGAGGGCTATCATTCTAGGTTCGATTAATACCATGTTTATTTTTTATTTAAAAATACTTTTTTATAATTTTAGATCGTTTTAATGTATTGATCTCAAAAATATTTTTTTAAAAAATACATATATTATTTTGATATATTTTCAAATAAAAAAATATTTTAAAAAACAATCATTATCACACTCTCAGACACCGAATCCTTCCCAAGCTTGAACAGTACAATAGCTCTATTAAAGATATTTGAATGACAAACATCTTCCAGCTAGTGGTAGAAACTGACAGATGGTGCATTTAAAATAATTGTTGAGACGATAGACAACCCTATTATTTATAAAGGGCACCAACTAAATCTTGACAAAAGCACACAAGGAAATCAGATTTTGCAGATTTCTTGGTCAGCACACATATAAAGACGCAATCTACCATAACAAATAATGCCATTTTAAAATAATATATATGAGCAATGTCATTGTTGCAGCCATTTGTGCTGCATTTCGAGGTTTTTTTTTAAAAAAAAAAAACAAGAAGAAAAGGAAGGAGAAGAAGGCTCACGACAATTGGAATTTGAGATCCCCTCTCCAAGGGAATTGTGCGGATCAAATTGTAAAATAATTTTTATATTTTTGTTCTATGAGGTGGGAGAAATTAATTAACAAAATATTTCTTGAACACATGCACAAAGACATGAATGAATATAGTATCATAAGTTACTATGGGAATCGATTGCTTTATCCTTGAGGGACCATTTCATGTTCTCAGCACGTTACAAATTGAGATTAACCTATTAAAAATAATTTAAAAAAAATAAAAAATTATTATTTTAATGCATTTTAAAATAAAAATTATTTTGAAAAACAACCGCTACCACACTCTCAAATACCCTCGTAATTATCAAAGAATCATCTCAACCCAATAGTTTAAGCTGTTAGGTGAGGTCTTAGGATATGATTTATATTATTCTCCAACACACTCCCTCAAGTAAAAGCACTTTGAGCTTGAAATTTGCACAGACCAACTTTACCTTGTACTTAATTTTTACTAAATAAATGAGGATGGTGAGATTCGAACTCGTGACCGCTTGGTCATCAAAACTCTGATATCATATCAAAAAACCATCTTAACCCAATAGATTAAGCTGTTAAGTAAGATCACAGGAAATGATTTATATTATTCTCTAACAATTATTATTATTATTAATTTTAATTTTTTTCTGGTTGATTCCCCAGTTATTTTAAAAGAAAAGAGAAACGGGTGAATGCTTTCTCATGGCTACATCTGAAAAATCATGAATAGTGATCGTCACGTGTGCTGATGCCATTACTTGTGGACATGATGTTAATTGAGATAGCGTATTAAACTAACTAGTTGGGACAGAGGAGATCTTCCTGTTTTGAACGATACAGATTTACTTTAAAATATCATATTTATATTTTTATGTCTACTACTGACTGCTCTGTTCAATCAATTATATTTATATATGTATTTTTTTATATTCTAAAACAATAACTGGATGCAACCTTAATTAATTAATTATACCCCAACAGTATTGCAAGTTGCGTGCAAATTCCACTTCTTTATTAATTATAATAAATAATATAGATCACATTGTATAATTTATTCATAGGTATTGTGCCTTCAAAATTGCTAGATGCTAGAATGGGTAGTATTTAACTGGGTTGTTGCTCTTGCCATGCTACGGGTTTGTATTATGTTTTTAATAAAATATTTAGACATTGTTATTATGTTTTTTTTAAAAAAATTTAATAACTTGAGTTATAGTTCCAATTAAGTAAATAAGTTAATTTTATTTGAGTTATATATATATATATATATAAAAAGAGGAATCATAAAGAATGAATATTAATTAAAATATAAATTTAAAGAACACATAAAAAAATCATTAATATAAAACAAATTATGAAAAAAATAATAATAAGACCAGGTGTTGCTGGGCCTAGTAAGCCATGCCTGGCGTCTGACCCAATCAAGAAAAGTCCCACACGTGGGCCTTTAATTTTTTTAAGTTTAACGGGGCGGACAATACGTCATCCGCCTTAGTTGCATGGCAAAAACAAACAAAAGACGCGTCGTTTGAAAATCTCATAATCTAGCTATTGGTATGGCAAAAAAAACAAGGTTCTTTTTTTATTTTTTACCCAAAAACCTATTTTAAACACATTTTTGATCCAAAACACCAAAGAAACACTCTAAGAACCCTGTTAAACCAATTCATGACCTCTAAAAACACAAAAAAAAAAAACCATCTCAAAATCTGAAATCAACTCAAAACCAAAAATCTTCTTGAGCTTAGATTTTTTTTAGGTGTTTTCAAGGTAAAAAAAAAACATGGAATCATAACCCCTCTTATCACATGGAACCCTTTGACACAAAAATAGACCATTTTGGTGGTCGAAGTCTTCCCCAACAACTACTTTCTCTCTCTAAGCCAGAATTTGGTACCCCCTTTTTCTCCTCAACAAAAAAAAAGACTAAAAAGAGAGGAAAATAAAGTTTGGTATTAAAATGTATTTTTTTAAAATTATAGGAGCTAGTCACTTAATAGCAAAAAAATATGGGAGATGAAAATGAACTTTTCAAACAAATTTCAAAGTCACCACCTATGTTACATATGTTTTTCACTTAAGTCCTCTTTCTATCAATTCAACTTTCCTTGCCACAAAAACATGCAATTGTGATGATTTGGGCTGAACAGTGAAAAGAAAACGTTTGAGGACTAAAATGAAAATTTTGAAAAAAATACACTATTACAATCCATAGTGAATTGTGAAAGAGTAAACATTGAAAATGACTATAGTTAATTCCCTACATGTTTTAGTTTTTAATAGACTGTTTGAAGTGTGAATTTGATGCTTTCCTTTGAGACTTAAAAATTGATATCATGTTTATCAAACTTACTTTGTTAAAGAAAGAAAAGAAAAAAAGGAGAGTGAAAATTGAATATTTTGTTTTCATTTTTATTCAATGAGAAATTAAATGGCTTTGAATCTAATTAGCTTGAGAAACTAATTGGCTTTGAATCTTATAATAAGAAGCCATCATTTTTTATTTTTCTTAATCCATTTGGTTTCAAATATAAAGGCATTTGGTAATACTATCCTAAAAATCATTCATAAGAGGTCATCACAAAGTTATGAAAATGGATGGAGATTTAGAAGAGAAATTCTATCTCTGGTTATAATCGATGGTCAACTATGTTTTTTTTTTAATTTTATCATTCAGTATTGAGTTTATTATGAATTGGTTTTTGTATTTTTTATCATATAATAAAATAAAATAAAAATAATTCAATCGAGTGAAGTCCATAACTCAAGTTACGACTTTGACATGTTGACTTGGGTAAACCTAGCTTGTTTCTTTTTTTTTTTTCTTTTGATTTATTTTCTTTGAACCCTACCTAGTTGACAAAGTCATGTCGGAACAACTCCCACATGATTTAATTTAAAACTTGAGTTAAACAAAGAGTTGAGTCGAGATTTCTCAAGGTTAAATTTATATATCGAGTTTAATGAGAATGTCAAGAAATTTCTGATGGTCTAAATAACAATTTTATTTGTTCCAAAAACTTTTTTATCCAAGCCGAGCATGGTCGATAAACTATTATATTAAAAAAAAAAACTAAAACTAATCAAACTTTTATGTGGACCTCTCACATTTAATGTAGATTCACATGGTAAAATTACTATTTTGCCCTTGCATGCACAAGACTTATAACTTGGTGCGAGAGGTAAAATAGTATTTTTCATGTGATTAAATTATCAATTCAAGTTCGTAGGGGTATCTAGGTCATTTTATAGGGAGTTCTAGGTGTTGAAAAGTTATAGTTGTATCCTTTTTCTTCACAAATGTTTCAAACAAATTACTTATAAATTCACTACCATGATCATTCATTATGTTTATAATAAAAAAAGAACTTTTTTTTTATTTTCAACCTTCTTTGAAAACTTTACAAATTTATAAATAGTTTCAACTTTTGATTTTAAAAATAAAACCCATAAATATCTAGTAAAATTATCAACAATCACAAAAACATATATATTACCACTTAAGCTTTTATTTCTAGTTGGTCCAAATAGATCTATGTGTAGCAAGTCTAAAGGTCTTTAGGTAGAAATGTGATTCTTGCTCTTAAAAGATGTTTTCACTTGTTTACCCATTTGACAAGCATCACATAACCTTTTCTTTTTAAAGGCAATATGAAGAAGACCTTTAACAAGTTCATTTTTGACAAGTTTAGAAAGCATATTCATGCTTATATGAATTAGTCTTCTATGCTAAAGAAAACTATCATTAATACTAGCAACAAGACAACTTTTTATCTTTATGCATGCATCAGTCTTTATCTTATAAACGTTTTCTTTTTTATTTCCAACAAATATAACTTTGTTTTTTTTTAAGGATTAAGCAACATGCATGGTCAACAACAATAATATAGCCTTTATCACTTAAAGAATGACATGTATAAACCAAATGATCAATGGCTCTATAATAATTGTATGTATGGTTTGGGTCATATGATTGCTTGACTTTAACAAAGTAATTTTTCAAATACTTTTGGTTCTTTTATTGAAAACACATCTTTGACTAGCAAGCATGACTTTTAAAATCTTAGAACCTTGCGTGGATTTAGCTAGTGTATTGTTTAGCTTGTCAATCTTTGCTTTTAAAACTTTGTTTTCCTCTTTAAGTTGGTCCATCTTACTACTATCATCAACTACAATGTATGTTTTCTTTTCCAAAATATCTTTCTTAAAAAGCAAACATGCTTGACTCTTTTTTAAAAGAACAATATTTAGATCTAACTTTTTATATTCATCATATAATATTTTAAAAGCATCATGCAACTCATTATAAGAAAGGTTGGATTCATCATCCAAAGATTATACCTCATTATTTCTCTCAATGGACATGAAAAACATGTTTGCAATATGCTCTTCTTCATCGCATGAACTAGAATCTGAGTCATCACTTTGTTGTTTTCATTGCTCATTTGTGATGACGATTCTTATTTTTTGTTTTGGAGAAGAAGACAATCAACCTTTATAAGTCCCGTCTTATTGCACTTATAACATCCAAATGCTTATTAGATAGATTCTTCCTTATTTTCATCATTCTTGAAATTTGAGAATTTTCTATTCCTTTGCTTTTTTCTTGGAAAGTTTCAGAATTGTCTTGTGATTAGTGCAATATCCTTCTCAACTTCATCATCATATTCAACATGATGCATAGTTTTGAATGCCAAATTTTTCTTTGGCTTATCTTCTAGTTCTTGCTTTTTCATGGTTATCTCATGTGTCATCAATGATTCGATGAGTTCAACCAATGAAAGTTTGGTGAGATCCATAGCTTCTCAAATCGCCGTCACTTTTGTTCAAGTCTTCGGCAAGGACCTAAAAGTTTTACTCACGATATCAGCATTAGCATCGAAAGTTTTCTTGGGATGGAGGGTTGAATTGAAAGACAAGAAAATGAAGTGAAAAAAATAGGTTAAATAGGTGGCAACTTTGAAATTTGTATTAAAAGTTCACTTTCATCCCCCATCTTTTTTGGCTCTTAGGTAACAAGTCCTTTTAATTTTAAAAAATTCAATTTTGAAATCAAACTTTATTTTCCTCATTTTCAGTCATTTTTTGGTGGGAGAAGAGAGAGGGACTCGCTGGATTCCAACGTAGAAAGAGAAAGTTGTTGTTGGAAATGATTCTAGCCACCAAAACGGTTGATTTTTTTTCCAAATTGTTCTACATGTTAAGAGGAGTTCGAACTTAGTGTTTTTTTTTCTTGAAAGTGATTAAAAAAACATATATGAGCTCGGGAAGATTTTTTATTTCGGGTTGATTTTGAGGTTTTAAGGTGTTTTTCTATGTTTTTAGGCTATTTATTGGTTTAACAAGGTTCCTATGGTACTTTCTAAGTGTTTTGGGTCAAAATAGGTTGAAAATAAGTTTTTGAATAAAAAAACATGAAGCCTGTTTTTTTGCCACCATTGTGGCTGGAATCTAAGAATCCAAAGGACGTGTCGTCTAGTTTTTTTCATAAGAAATTGGAGCAGATGACAAGTCTGACCTTGAAGGCCCACATGTGGGCCATTTCTTGATGGGCCAAGTGTTTGGCTTAGCTTACCAGGCTCAGCAATGTCTAGCCTCATTCTTTTCTTTTTTCTTTGATTTTTTTAATGAATGCCTTTTTTATATGTTTTTTTCTACATAATTCTTGAGTTTATGTTTTAATTAATACCCATTCTCTATGATTGTTTTTGCTTATTTAGCCTTTTTTTTTAAATGGTGATAATTTTAATTATATTAGGTGTATTTAATTTTTGAGGAGGTTGATATAATTCATTTGTAATTTTTTTTATATATTTTATATAGATTAAAACTTAAAAAAAGTAAAAATGTTTTATTTTTTATAATATTTTTAATATGTATAACCTTGCATAGTATTTTTTTTCCTTTTATTTTATTCATTAAATTTTATGTGTGTGTCGATTTATATTACAAATTGATTTTAATAAACAAATTCATTTAACACAACCAAGTAAATAATCTGTGTTGTAATATTTAATATCTTGATCTATATTTGTCTCTTAATTTTTCTAGTTTTATTTTTATTTATCCTTATTTTTTTCTATTGAAATATCTTGACCTCATGATCTAGGATACACAATAAACATGTAATGTGAACATATCTCATGTCCAGGTCACGGGTTTCATGTGTTAGCCCAACTTTGCTTGGGACAATATTTTTTTTTGTTTGTTGTTGTTCCCTTATTTTTTAACGTATTATTAAATTAATCAAGATTTAACTTGGTTATTGAGTTTCTCTTACTTTTTTAAAAACTTATTTGTCTCCAAAATTTTTTTTCTGGTTAAATGTTTTTTGATCTGGTCCGCCGCATTATGCGGGCTTCCAATCTAGTTATTAGCTATAATTTGAAGGTTCCTTGAAAAAACTTAACTTATTGTATATATGGATAGCCATATCAAAGGAGGACAACTAATTTTTATATGTGAATAATGATTAACGAAAAAGAGGGAATAAGATAATATGAGAGTTTAAGTCCATCTCCAAAACAACTAAAGGATAGTAACAAACCAGACCTCCAATCGGTGCACATTCTATCTATTCAGGGAGGAGACGTGGTGACAAAGTTAAAGCCACCCCGTAATGGCCTTTTTGTCCACTGAAATCAGTCGCGCAAGCTGTATGAAGACTGCGAAGCGACTGATGCGTTGACGCTTGCGCAACACGCGTCATCCTTTTTTTAAACCCTTTTTTAATTATTAAAATACTCAAATGACCTCACCCCAACCAATTAATTAAAAAAAAGAAACAAAATGACACAAATATCCTTTAACCTAAGAGTTAAATTATTTGACACCAAGAACGCCGAAGTCTTTTTACTGTGCATCAATATTGAAAATAACAAAAAGGTCATTTATTTGCTCATTAGATTTTTTTTATTCTACGGGTAAAAAAGTTATTTTACCGTGCATTTTTAATTGAAAAATACAAAACTAACCCTAAGTAGAAGTTCAAAAATTGATTTCTTTTAAGGGTAGTGTTGTAAAGTTACTATACAATCCAAACACAAAAATACATGTCTTGCCCCAATCATTTTAAGAACACCAAAATTGTTTCAATGCAAAGTTTATTTTACCCTTAAACACATGACAAAGCCTCCTCAAGGCTTGCAACAGCTTCTTCTAGCAGATATCATGGGAATTAGCTTCCCTAGAATTGTTTAGTCTTTTTCCACTATAACAAAAAAAAAAAAAAACACATGACAAAGATGTTTTTTATTTTAAGGCTAAGAAGGAGAAAACACTGTTTCTATCTATAATGAACCGTGGTTGAGTGAACAATGTTTTCTCCATTTTTTTTTAATTTTTTAATAATATAATGATAATAAAAAACCTTTAGAAAAAAGAGAGAGAAGTAAACTTTTTTTTTTATCCAACTCAAAACGACAATCGTTCAAGCGCTTCAGATCCTATACAGTACGGACACGAGTTCATTATTAGATAATATTATCCTTAATTTACTCTAAAAACAACAATTATTGCTAAAAAAAAATAAACACAAATTATTAGCGGAGTAAAAATCAGAAACCTCAATTAAATCAAAATATTAAAACAAGAAAAAGTACTTTCATTTCTCTCGATCCCTTCTTTTCTTTGCATCTCTTCTCAAAAGCCTCCCTTCAACGAGGCCCATACGAGAGAGACCTTGGCACACACAAGAGAGAGGCCGGCCCCAAGTAATTGAATTTTTTTTCTTCATTTTTTTTAAATCTTGTAAGAGACTCACACAAGAGAAAGAAAGATCTACAATTGCCTCCAACTTCAGTTCTTGTCTCGGTTAATCAACAAAAAGGTAACAAATTTGTCAATTTTGATTAAGACCCAATTTGGAGGCTACCTGTTTGCTGTTATTTCGCTATCATTTATAGAATTTTGCTGTTGCCAAATTTCTTTTGTTGGGATGTCATTTTAGAAAAATATCTCGCTTAGTTGTTCACTCTCTTACACCTAACGGAGAAGAAATAAAGAGAAACAAATCACGTGTTACTTTGAATTTCTTTATATGGGTTTTGCTTTGAGTGTAAATTTAGCTTTATTGCATTGTTGAAAGAATTTACTTTTTGGGTTTTTTTTAGATCTTCAATTGTGATAGATTTGTGATGGGTTTGTTATGAATTGTGTTGCAGAGTTGGTTTTTGAGGCTAAGATATGGATTTATAGAGACCCTGTTGAGGGAATTTGATTTTGGAGTGGAGAATTGGAAGTGGGATTTTTGTTGTTTCGGAGAATGTGGTTACTGTGGACGTGTTTGTTTTAATTTTGTGTGCTCAAGTGGCTGTAAAGGAAGAGGTTTTTGTTTGATTGCATAGAAATGGCTGATGCAGCTGGGTTAATGGAGGCCGCTGGGGCTAGATTTAGTTCGTTGGAGTTGATCGGGAGAGGATCGTTTGGCGATGTTTATAAAGCGTATGTGTTCATTTCTTGTTTATGTTCTGCAGCAATCACATTGCTATTCTCTTGCTTATAATAGTTTGAAACTCTATACATTTCTTAGGAAGCCTTGTTAGAAATCTGTACAATATCACTGTAGATTGCATGGGAACATAAGTTGCCAGTACTGCACTTGTGTAACCACATTGGAGCATTAAGGTGGTGGACATCCATTACACCAGGGAAATTCTTGCTCATACCCTGCCATAGTTGAAATCACTTATGAGAATGATACAAAAAGATGCATAACACACAAAACTCCCAAAATGATTAAGTTATTTTCATGTATGGTTTCTCACAATGAGACAAACTAAGCTATCATCTATGCAAAATGGAAACGTAGAAATTAGGATGATAAATTGAAATCTTATGTTCTTGCCAACTGGAGGAACACGGGATTCTTCGTATCAAGGTATCATGGAATATGATCTGTAGAAGAAATTTAATTCCACTTGTTAAGTCATGTCATTCAGATTAGCAGAATTAGTGAAGAATTTTGTAATAAATTTGCACTTTTTGAGGGTTGTTTTGAACATGTTCCACCTTAAGTATGCTTAGTTATGTCATTGAAATTCCTTTACATGCTTAAAGCATTGCAGTATCAGAAGCTAATACACATTATTGTACTTAAAATACTATTGATATTGCATGCTATTTTTATTTCCAAAATGAAGCTTTACCATCACAATAACTATCTGAAGAGTGTACATGCTGTACTTGTTGCCGCTGATGCCTTTCTAATATGCAGGTTTGATAAGGAGCTTGACAAAGAAGTTGCTATCAAAGTTATTGATTTGGAAGAATCGTAAGCACTCAGCATTAGTTATTTTGCCTTTTGTATTCTGCTCTCTGCTATCAAAATTAGCATTAGTTATTTTGCCTTTTGTATTCTGCTCTCTGCTATCAAAATTAGAGGATTAATCGTATCTGATCTTCAGTCTGTCCCAGGGGTGTCTCTCTGTGTACAAGTGAATATTTTCCTGGCCAGAGAGAAACTGAAAGGCACCCCGGTTTTCCATTCTTCCCTTGATTCACAATTGTTCTATTACTTTACTGAAGAGATATGTGGATGGACTTCATAAATTCCTCTCAAAGTAAATTATAGGCGTTAAAGCAGCTGGACCACTTCACTGTGTTAGAAAACATAGACTATGGGGTTGTTTTTGAAAGTAGATCCTAGGTGCAAATGGTGTTATCCTATGGGCACTTAACCATGTGCTGATATTTTATTGGAGGCATTGCTGATATTGATGGTTGGGGAAACAATTGCAACATTGATATCTAGTGAAATTAAATGTTTCTTTTTTCAGTTTCCCACTTATAATGAAAGGAGATTAGTATTAGCAAAATATTTACGCATCAGCAAAAAAAGAAAAAGAAAAAAAGAAAAAAATACCAAGATGTTTGGGAAACAACAATGGAAACATGTTCTGGGATCTGTATTTTCTGACTACATCTATGATATGTCTTGCCTTATGGTAAAATGCATGTTAGGGGAGATTACTTATTATATGGCCTCTTGGCTCTTATTGAACTAGAAGCTTTTTGTATTGCAAACAGACTGCTATTTTTTTCTCCAAAAACATTTTAGCCTGCTAGCTTTATAAACAGTATAATGTGGTTCTCTACTTCCTAAATATTGCTTGATTTTTTCTTCTGCAGTGAGGATGAAATTGAAGACATTCAAAAGGTATTACCTCTTATTCAGGTTTATCCATTTATTATATGTGATGATTTTGTTCCTCATGTATCTAATTTTTTTGCTAGGAAATTTCTGTTTTGCGACAATGTCGTTCTCCATACATCACAGAGTACTATGGATCCTATCTTCACCAGACGAAACTATGGATAATTATGGAGTACATGGCTGGTGGATCTGTTGCTGACCTAGTAGGTTACTTCACTTGTTTTGTTTCTTTGTTTCATGAAATTAGTAATTTTGTTTGCGAAAGATTCCTAATAATGGTTATTTGCAATGTTGATGCAGTAATTGTCAATTATTGTTTATTTATAATTGAACCAGATAATTTTCTAGATAATGATTATTCTCTGAAAAGCTAATACATATTTTTATTTCTGCAGCTGCAGTCAGGTCCTCCACTGGATGAAATGTCAATTGCTTGTATTTTACGGGACTTGCTGCATGCTATTGAATATTTACATAATGAAGGAAAAATTCACAGAGATATTAAAGGTTTTGCAAATTTTTTTATTTTTTTTAATCTGCTTTTAATTTCTGTCCTTCCTGTTATTAATTTTTTTTTTACCTCAATGCTTGCTTGAATTGCTTGTCCACTGACATCCTGCCCACTAAATTTTGGCAGCTGCAAACATATTGTTGAGCGAGAATGGTGATGTTAAGGTATTTCCTTTTGTCTTGAATAGGCTTATAAGGCCCCCTTGATTATCTGTAGAGTGGCGAATTAGAAGATATGTAAATGTAGTAGGTTTACCATTTTTTTATTTGAGAAAGTGGTGGAGTTATGTGCTCACTTTTAGTATTCCAAGTTACTATGGTGACCTTGTGACAGGTTGCAGATTTTGGCGTTTCTGCACAGTTAACTGGAACAGTATCGAGGAGAAAGGTACTACAACTTATTCAGCTAAGCTTTGTTCTACAACCAGTAAAGAGTGTATCACATAGTGGAATATGCCTTGTGGATTTTTTGTTTATCATTTATTGTTAGGTCTACTGTTTTAGGACCTATTCCTTGCTAAACTTGTATTATGACGTTTGCTTTTTTTTTTTGTTAAACTATTATGAAGGAGTAGCAGATAATTGCTACAGCAAAATAGCATATCAGCAGAAACTATTGTGGGAACTCATAGAAAATGATATTAGATCTTAATTCAATTGTTAAATTAAAACAATTGAAATCTTTGTTCAATTCATTGAAAACTAAAAATAAAGAAAATAATTGAATGAATTCTCTAATTGATTTTTTTTTTTTAAAATTTATTGCCTTTTGTAGTGGCCTTTTATTTTGGATGAAGGGAGTAACTATTTAGTAATGGAGACATCACCATTATTTCCTGTTTGAATGAGTGGTGTGGTTCCCCTTCTAATTATTATTCCTAGTTGGCTTATCTGCACTGGTCATTTTTGGGCCACAGGCCCCCCTGTTTACCGTCCTTTTGTTTTCCAAGTTTTGTAATTCAAGTTGGTAGCATTTGTTGGATTACTGGAATTCATCTTCATTAGATATTTTGTCATTTAACCATTTCTTTCTTCTGATTTGCAATTCAAGTTGGTAGCTTTCTTTGGATGACCAGAACTCATCATCTTCTGATAATTATCATTTAAACATTTCTTGCTTTGTTCTGGCATTCAATTTTGAGTGAAAAATCTGTTCAGCAATATGCTAATTTGGTTAACAAATACAGACTTTTGTAGGAACACCATTCTGGATGGCTCCAGAGGTGATTCAGAATTCAGAAGGATATAATGTGAAGGTATCTTTGAAACAGTTCTTAGCTTTTCTTTTGGGTTTTCTGATTTGTTTTGCTAGAGCTGTACTTCACTCCTCTCTCCCTCCCTCCATATCAACGTTTGAGTGTGGTCATGCTAAAGCCCTTGCTTGATGCAGGCAGATATTTGGTCTCTAGGGATAACTGCTATTGAGATGGCAAAAGGGGAACCTCCACTTGCTGATCTTCATCCTATGAGGGTTCTCTTTATCATACCTCGAGAAAATCCACCACAGGTTCTCTCTGCATTCTTTAATGTCAAACTGATTAGTGGCTTTACAATCGTAGAATGATGAAATATGTATTTAACATATGGAAGTACCATTCAACATTTGTTTCTTGTGCAGCTGGATGAACACTTTTCTCGTCCTATGAAAGAGTTCGTCTCGTTCTGTTTAAAGAAAGTTCCTGCCGAGGCTAGTATTTATTTCCTCTGTATTATTTATTTCCTGTTTCCTTGTGAGTATTGGAGATATGATGGGTTTCCTATGAATTGGGTGTTCTTGAGTAATTGCAAGTGGACGAATCAATTTAGGGCTTGGTTAAACTCAAGTCCAACTTTTCAATGAAATTTCATGACATGCTTGTTGCTTCCCTTATCATGATACTACCATGCATGCATGCTTGCACTCCCAAACACACACATTGAGAGAGGGTGCAACATGTTCTCTTTGAACTGTCAAAGATTGATCTTTAGGAACAAATAAGAAAATGAAGAGCCATTTATTTCTTCCCTGTTTGTGTGTTTCTTTGCCAGAGGTGCCCCATTTATAAATTAGAAAAAGCTTTATCAGTGTAGCATGTCAGATGGTATAAACAAATGTAGTAACAATATGATAATGATAAATAAACATATCCCTGCACCCTTGCAGAACCTCTGATACTAGTCCCCATATCCATTGTCTTGGAAATATGAAAAGTTGGAGTTTGGATTTGAACTTGATTTGGATTATTATTCTGAGTTCATCTACTGGATTATTATTCTTGGTTTTCATGGCTGTTGCTGCTGTATGGCAGCTCCTTTTCGTTTTGGTGGTTACACTATACCAGTGCAACGGTTCTCATATTTCTTTTTCATGTCTGATGATTGGGAGAAGGATTTTGACCATGTTAAATGTTGAAGTGGATCCTGTTTTTAAGCTCTTTACACAACCAAAGCCTTTTAGGGGTAGAATTTCATCTGTCAATCAATAAGTTAGGTGAATGATGCAGGATATGAACTATTTCAAAAGCGAATGGGACAGTATGATTTTTATTTAGCTTTAATCAATACAATTTTCTCAAATTAACATTCAACCTGCAGTAGACGGGTTTCATAGGTGTTGAGTATCCTGGGTGCCAGGAACTAGTTTGACTGAAATGGTTACAAGAATGCTTATGACCAATTCAATTAATACCTACCACAGATTCTTGTACTGAAACTGTGTTGTCTGGTAAGTTTAGCTTATATGCCATATGGGATATTTGGGTGGAAAATTATGGGGTTGTGCAGCCCTACCATTTAGAATTTAGCAAAAGTTTGGTGGTGCATGATTTGTTTTTGGATAAATCATAGTTCGACCTGTCTTATGACAAGATTTTCTTAGACTCATATTTTACCTGGATTTGTTTGCGGATCTGCACATAAGAATCCTTCTTCCATGATGTCACATTTTCAAAAGGAATGTGAACTGACAAGAAAGTAGAACTTTTTACCAAGCACTTTCTACTTTTTTGTGTGAAACCTTGCATTCTGACACATTGGTGAAGCATGTAAGAGCACTGATGGTTGCTTTTTGTTTGGTTTCCTTGCACTCAAATTCCTTGAGACTTGCAAGGATTGGTTACTTGCTTTGAGCGGCAGCTCAGCCCAATGAGATGGGTTTTGCTTTCCTAAATTTATTAGCTTAAAAATTTTACTCAATACACTAACAATACATCAATTTTTCAAAGCAATCTGATGCAATGTTGTGATTAAGATTCTTGTCTTTCAATTTTTATCTGAAGGACATTTTAAGCTGATACATCACTTGATGTAATATGAAGTTTAGGGGCTGTTTGAAAACAGAGCAATACACCAATTTTCTAGAAAAACCAGAGTTAGAAAACTGAAACTTCCTTTTCAATATAATATTTTTTCATTTAATTTTTTTTCAGTTTTCCAAATTTGTATTGAGTTTGAAAGATTTTAGAGGTCCTCCATAGTTTTCCTTTATAATTTTTTCCACTTTTTTTCAAATGATGAAAAAACATGAACAATGAAATTTTTTTCTTTTATATATAAGCACTTTTTTGCCATATAAAATATTAAAATTATTTTTATTTTCATATTTTCACATTTAGTTAGTGCCATAAATTTATTTTTTTATTAAAAATCTAATTTAAAGTTTGCTTTGGGTTAACAATATAACTTTTTTATGATAATTTTTAATTTGAATGAAAGCAAATTAATATTTTATAATTAGATTATCATGAATATAAAATATTATGATGACTATTATAAATTATGGTTTTGATTTTTTATGAAAAATAGTTGTAATCTTAATGTATTTCTTATTTTTTTTAGTGGAAAAATTCCTTTTTGTTCTCAGCAAATGATCGTGTTTTTCAATTTTTCATTGGAAAAGAAAAACTGGAAAATAAAAAGAAAACTGGAAATGGAAAAAGAAAATAATTTTCTATTAGTGAACGAACCCTTATTTTCTCTTGCTGTTTTCTTTAATTTATCAATGTTTCTGAATGTTCTGATACTTGTTAGTTGAAATGGGTGCTGTGTATTTAATATCTATGTTGTTGGCTTAACCATTTTTTGATTTTTACTTTTTAATTTTCCATGTATTAAATTTCAGAGGCCAACTGCTAAGGAACTTCTAAGGCATCGGTTTATTAGAAATGCTAGAAAGAGCCCAAGGCTTTTGGAAAGAATAAGGTGCGATATTTTGCTTTTGTCCATTGCCTTAGGATGCTGCATTCCCACAAAAACAAATATGGTTGCTGAAGCTTTTTTCTTTTTACCTTCCTTTTCTCCTCTCTCTATTTTGTTTTATTTCCTTATGTCAGTATCAAGGATATAAGGTATCATAAGGTAGCTTGAAATGTGCTTAATTTTGTCTCGGGCATTATTTCCTGTAACAGTTCCTGGCGTGTATTTTTGTTAAACAAAATGCGAAACTGGATGCATCTTTGTTACATAAGCAAGCACAATATTTACATTCTTGTTGTCATCTTGATAGAGAGCGTCCAATGTACCAGATAAAGGATGCAGAAACCCCCAGAAATGGTCCAATAGGAATAGGGGAAGGTTTTGATACTGTGAAGGTTGTAAGAGACTTGAGGGCTGATGGAACTGTTCGAGCCAGGTGAATTTCATTTCTTTATTGTTTGTTGTCTGCAATATGTGTTATCTTATTCCAATGGACTGGTTTAATTTGCAGCGGTCAGGGAAAGCCCTTCAAAAATGCTGGATGGGACTTCAGCATTGGTGGATCACAGACTACAGGAACCATTAGAAGTGCTGCAAGACCACCTCAGGTTAGAGAAAAGAAAACAGATATTTCATACAATAAGGATACCCAAAGAAGAGCTTCAGAGAGTGGTAATCATTTGTTGTCTGCATCTGGAAATGCACTTCAGGAATCACTGGAATTATCCTATGGTAAAGATGCTAGGGATCCATATCATGATGATCATCAGGATAATTCCTATGATGATGTAAGTGCTCTCTTTTGAATTATGCATTATATCAAGAATGAAAACTTCACCTGTGTTGTGGGCTAAGAATAGAGACCAAGACAGTTTTCTAAAATACAAAAAAAAAAAAGTGATGAAATCAGCTGTACTAAATATTTAGATGTTAGCGGCTGCCATCAACATGCTTGGTAAAAGTTACATGCCTAATTACAAGCAATGGCATTCTCCTGGAATGTTTCCAACAGCGACTCACGCTAGAATTTTATAGAAGCAAACGCCTATATGCTATCCAGTTTTTTTCGAACCTGCTGCTCACTGGTTAGAAATTCAATAATGTGCTTAATTGATCGGAAATTATAGCAGAAACTGAATAAGCTGGAACTCTCTAGACCAAACTCTTAATATTGGCTGAAGTACTCAATTTCCAGGATGATTTGTCCGTGAGTGGATCAGGAACTGTTGTCATACGGACTCCTAAAGGATATCAGTCATCTGCCTTGTTTCGAGATCAAAACAATGCGGTATGACTTCTGTATTAAGTTGTGCAATACGTATTGCTTTCCCTGTGCAACCCATTTATTTTATCAGATTTTTATGTTGTGTAGTCTAGCAGCACATCGACTTCTTTTGAAGATGCTTCTACCAGTGGAACAGTTGTTTTCCGTGGCCAACATGATGAATCTGATTCTCCTCGGACTCATAAATCCAGATTAGGAATGCAAGAGAGAACTTCAAGTTCCTCACTGGAGGACAGTGCTCTAAATCTTGCCGAGGTTACTTCTGTGTTTATTGTTAATGCTAATTTCATTAGGCAGCTTGTAAATATGACCATTAATCATCAGATCCTTTTGAATCAGTCTTGAATTGTTATTTAGTGCTTCTCAACTGTACTCATTCCTGAAGCAATGTTAGAACTTGTGTTCCATCTTGCTTGTATTTTTTATTGTTTTATTTTCTCATCTAAAGTTGGATTGTCTGCCCCAACCAATCCTGAAGATTTGGTCTCTGGATCTTCCTAAAGCTTTTGCTCAAATCATGTTTTTACCTTTTTTGTCAGATTCCTGACCTTTCCTCCTTTTGACAGTTTCATGTTTATAAGGAGATTCTGATCTGGAACCTTTCAGTGTGCTTATGTTGAGAAGATTCTTTGATTGTTGTGTGTATGCAGGCAAGGGCCGCGCTTCAAGGAGGGTTGAGGAAAGTAAATGCTAGAGAAAGGTTTGTACCAAGCAATAATAATAGATATGGGCTGGAGAACAGAAGAAGAGAGCAATTGACAAACAGCTCTGATTCTTCCAGGTACATTATACTTAATCATGTGGATAATCATTTTGCCTGCAAAAAAAAGAAAAAAAAAGTTTTTTACAAATTTCATAAGGGCAACACTTCTACCTCAGAAGTTCTCGTGAATACTTCGATGCACCAAAAGCTTTTCCAAGATCACAGCAAGCCAGCAATGTTGAAGAAAGTGCAAGAATAGCATCAGCATCTTTGTCAGTTTTGCTTATCCCATCCTTAAAAGAGGTGAGTAGCCAAATGATGCTGTGTATCAATTTTCAAATTTGCATGACAGAGGTATTGTAGTGTTGTTATTTCATAAATTATAATCTAATTTACAAGGTGACAAGTCAGTTATGAAGTTCCTTTCTGTCAAAATGAATTTTGGCAATAGAGCAGGTGGATGTAGTATTTCTCATGAATTCACATCTCTTTAGCTTCTGACAAACCATTGCAAAGATTGGTACTAGCTATGCAGCAAATTTGGCCCATCAGATCATTTATTATATCCGCCTAGGGTTATATGAAACATGGAATATTTTGGTTTGCTTTTCTTCAACTAATTTTGTATGACAAAATTGATCAGGTTGCTTTACAAGTTAGTTCATAAGCTTATCAAGAAATAAAAGAAGTCAGTTCATAAAATGATTTTGTGCTACTAAATCTTTAGATCGCTGTAGTCAACTGCATTTAATAAAGAAATATTTACCTTGTTATTTCCCATGTTTACTAGACTTGTGCTATCGTTTCTTTTCTTTTCTTTTTCTCTTGTTCATTTATGTGCCTTTTAGAAATTGTGGAAATATGTTGTGTTTTTCTTTTCTTTTTGTCGCATTGGAGTGCTAGTGCACACAATTTCTTGTATTTTCTAGTGATTAAAAATTGTGAGCGTGTTAGGTCCCTGCCAACAGTTTAGGCATCGTTGATTTAAGTTCTATGCGCAATCTGATGGCTCCACATGTTCTTTTTAAGTTTGTGTCAATTTCATCTTCCTCTGTTTCATTTCTAATAGCTTGATATGTATGATATAGGCTGTTGCTGATGATTCAGAAAGAGCACTTTTTCATGCAGTCACAAATTCGCTTGTAAATATGGAGCGGGTAAAGCCTGGATCTTGTGATATCTTTGTCAGAAGTTTGCTTCAGCAGTTGGCAAGGTTCAAAATTCTCACTTAAACTGTCTAAGAAAATTATGTTAATGTGATAGTATTTGCCAACATAGTGGCAATTGTTAGTTCAAATTACTAAAGTAAAAGCGGTTTCTGCAGTTCGAAAGAATCTTCACTGAGAGATCTGCAGGAGCTTGCAGCTCACCTATTAAGCAAGGGCAAGACAACCCCTGAAGAAACACAAAATGGAAATACAGATGTTGATAGCAGGAAAAAGCAACCGACCAAGGAATTTAATTCAAATGCCAATTTAAGTCCTCTTGCGAGATTTCTGCTCTCAAGGTTGGTTTAAGTGATTTTTGTACCATTATTGAATTTTTTACTATTTGAAAATAGGGAAATCGTGCATCTTAGTCGAGCATCTTTGGCTATTAAAGACAGTTATTAAACCCAGCCCGGGGATTGACCCGACCAAGGGGCCGGGTTCCGGGTTTCATGAGTCAACCCGGAAAAATTAAAAAAAATATTTGAAGTTTTAATATTTCATATGAAAAAATTAAAAAAAAATCCATGTAAATATAAGATATACATGTTTAAATAATAAAGTTTAAAAGAATATTTTAAAAAGTTTTTTATCCCACATTGAAAAAACAACTTTTTTCTTGGGAACATAGAGTATATATACTAAAGGGTTTCAAATTCCACATTGAAAAAATATGAAAAAAGAGGGGTATAGGAGAGAAACCACATTTGAAAGAGAAAAAAAAAACACTGGGTCTCGTCCTGGTTCGTCTAGGTCATGGGTCAACCCGCTGAGTCGACCGGGTTTTGCCGGGTTGTTGCCCCGGCTGGTTTTTTATTAAACCCGGACCGGTCCAGCCACCGGGTCCCGGGTCGGCCGGTCGGGCCGGGCAGGGTTTAATAACCAGGATTAAAGATTTTGATCTTTATATGTATTTGTAAATAGTAAATAATGATTTTTCTGATTCTTTTTATTTGTTCTTTTACTGTTTATATTGTAGTGCTTTTTATGGATATGCTATTAAAGATTTTGATCCTTTTTTCTCATGCAGATGGCAAGGCCAAGTTTCACGAGATGTCAATCCAACTTGAAAACTTAAAAAGGAAGAGCTTGGAGGGAGGCTGAGTGCATCTTCTATCTTTTTGTAGTGTGTTACCTGTTTATGCATTCTTTCAGATTTGATGTACATATCATTGTAAGAAACTGTGCATCTATAATATTTCTATTATGATCATTTGCCCTTTTCATGGTCTATTAATCGTAGCAGCAGAATTGGTGTATAATTAGGGGTGTGAGTTTTGTTTTTGCTATATTAATTCATCAGTGTAATTTTAGGAATCTTAGTTGTATTTATCATCATATTCTAGTCTAAATTTTGTCCCAAATGTTTGAATCAAAGTTTTAGTGTCTCTTTCCAATTCCATTTAGCTTGCTTCGGGTGGCCAGAGATTGCAGACCTTGCCTTTTCTTGAAATCAATATTTGCAGATTCATCTCTCCGTGAATCTGTTCAAAGGGAATGATCCTGGATTGTTCAAATACTCAAAGGATACAAGAAAACAACCAATACACATCAACAGGTAGTATTGTTAAATTCTGGAAACAACTTCTGTGTAACAGGATTGATTTTGTCGAATCTTGGATTGCCTTAGCCGTATCATATAATGTTCATCAACACATTTCCTCTGACCTTAGAAGAAGCAGTCGATGTTTATAGTGAGAATGATGTGAATTTTTTTTTTCCTCTAGTATCTTCTGGCTCTGAAATACAAATTTTGCTCATATTCCGAGAGTTACAATCATGGAATCCCTCGTGATCAGATGCCTGTATTTCTGAATGCAGAAGCAATGACAAATGAATTTATTATTATGTGCATATGCTTCACATTTCCTTGAGAATAGATATCTGGTTCAGGTAAACAACTTGAGCTCATTCAGAAGAATCATATACTTGTATTGATTAAGATGGGAATTGGCTTCGGCTTTGTTCTTTGAGAGGGTTTAACTTTAGGTATCGACAAATTCAAGACCTGGTCGTTGTGTATCGTGGAATAAAATTCAGATTGACAAAAAAAAAAGGCCATTCATTTTGTGAAAGCATTTAATTCCCAATGCGCGAACTTAACAGCTTGCCCTTGGCTCTTTGAGTGAAGGGTTCGTCCAGAGTTGGTGTAGCCTGAAGCCAATAAGAGCTAGCCTCTACTGCATGAGTTGCTGGAACCACATCTGCCTCGTCATAGCAACCGCTCAAATCTAGCAGCCGGGGAATCTCTCGATGAAATCATCACCCTCTGTAGCAGCTGTGGTCTAAAAATTCACAAAAATAAATAAATTAGATTTTTTTTTATTTAGTTTATAACCATGCCAACATATAATAACATCATGATAATCATGCATTCATTATAAAAGGCTATAATGTATACTAAATAAATATATAAAAAAATATTTAATATGAGATTTTGTTGTTGTCAAAGAGTTATCATAGTCTTTAAAGCTTTATTACTCTTCACTTGATGCAAATATATATATATATATATAAAAGGACTCAAAACATCTGAGTCTAAAAGAAATGGGCTCTAAACAGATGAGCCTTAAAAAGACCTGAAATACTTTTTTTTTTTAATGTCGCGTGATAGATGGTAAGATACCAAAACAGTCATCTTCATTATCATTGCCGAGGGAAATGGCAGGAGATGTTGAGCCAGATGAGTTGGATTGGGACAAGACCGTTTCTGGGTCTTGGCTTTGTATAATTCCTTGTACTATTTGTAGGTATTCTTCCTCAGTTCTAGCAGAGGCAAGGAGAGCCATGTTCTCAGCCTTTGCCAGCAAACACAAATTCCAATCTCAAAAAGGCGAAACACTCCTACTACAAACAGATTCATCCTGCTCAAACACTGTTGTCCCAAAAACAATCCAATGGAAAGACATATCCCTATTAGAAGATTGGATCCTTGAAGGTGCAGCACCACCAGAACTACCACCACCACCTCAACCCAATGTCCAAATTAAAAATATTACCCAATATACAGATGGAAAAGTCAAATTGTCTTTCCACCGACACTCTACAAGTTCCAGATTCTCAGAAGCCTCTTCCTCTTCCAGTACAATAGATTTGGGAAGAATTTCCAAAATCCCTTCTGTTATCAATATCCCTTATCACGAAAACCTTCC
>Ga0307513_10003305_pt1 | contig 21955 bp, 25 predicted proteins | sample 15_EM_MG_FD_202174 | JGI IMG/M metagenome (GOLD analysis project Ga0307513, IMG submission 202174) | Populus trichocarpa ectomycorrhiza microbial communities from riparian zone in the Pacific Northwest, United States - 15_EM | ecosystem: Host-associated > Plants > Roots > Unclassified | place... | reverse complement strand
GCAAGGCCACGCCCAGCGGCTGGGCCGCCAGCGCCTGGAAGGCCCCCGACTGGTCGGTGCGCTCCCCCGAGCGCCCGAACGCGAGCTGGACCGCCAGCACCGCGACCAGCACGTGCGTGATCCCGTAGGCGCCGATCCCCAGCCGCGCCCCGATGCGGACCGGCGCGCTGTCGACCGCCTCGTTGACGTCGTCGGTCGCAGTCATCGGACCTCCCACCGGCACGGTGGCACGCCCACCCCGACCCCGCACCCGCAGCTGGACCGTCCGGCCCAGCGCAGCCCAGAGCCCGTCGCCGTCAGCGAGTCTCCCGTTCTGACCGGCGAGTCTCGCGTTCTGCGCGGCGAGTTCCGCGTTCCGGCCCGACCGGCGGGCCGTCGACTCAGCCCACCTCGGCCGGGACGCGCTCTGCCTGGACGCGCTCTGCCCGGCGCCGGCGGATCGCCCGCACCACGAGCAGGACGACGACGGCGGCGAAGACGAGCCCGGTCGCGGTCGGGCCGACGAGGTGCGCGAACTGCCGGATCGCGGCCGATGCCGCGCTGCCCAGCGACACGTAGACGAGCGCCCACGCTGCGGCGCCGACGACGGTGCACCGCAGGAAGCGGCCGACGTCCATCCGCAGGCTGCCGGCGATGACGGGCACGAGGGAGTGCGCCACGGCCATGAACCGCGCGCCGACGATCGCCCGGGCCGCGCCGCTCGCGACGAGCTGCTCGGCCCGCTGCCAGTTCGGCTCGCCGATCCAGCTGCCGGCCCGCGACTGCCGCAGCCACGGCCCGGTGCGGCGGCCGATCAGGTATCCCCCGGCCTGGCCGACGATGGTGCCCCCGGCCGCGACGGCGACGAGCGCGGCGTACTCCCACGCGCCGGCGACGGTGGTCGCGGCTGCGAGCAGCACCACCTCACCGGGGGTCACGAGCCCGACCAGCGCGGTCGTCTCCAGCACCAGCAGCACGCCGACCACGGTGAGCAGCAGCCAGAACGGGATGCCATCGAGGGTGGCGAAGAAGGTGTCGAGCCAGGAGGTCATGGCTCTGAGCCTCGCCGCGCGGACCCGCCGCGGACATCCGGTGATCGCCCCGATCCGGGTGGGGGAAGCCCCCCTCGGGGTCAGCTCTTGAGCAGCCTGGGCAGGTCGTCGAGCACCTTGTTCACGCCGGTCGGGCCGAGGCCGAGGAACCACACCTCGTCGTCGACCTGGCGGGCGTGCCCGGCCTTGACGGCGCCGAGTCGCGCCCACAGCTGGCCGTTGACGACGGCGTCCTGCGCGGTGTTGGCCGGCGGCCCGTAGCTGGAGTAGAAGATCCAGTCGCCGTCGGCGGTGTCGATGCGCTCCTCGGACACCTCGGTGGCGAGCTCGGAGAAGTCCTGGGCGGGCGGGCGGCGCAGGCCGACGTCGGCGAGCACGACGCCGAGCATCGACAGGTTGCCGTAGAGCCGGATCCGGCCCGGCATGAAGCGCACGAGCGAGATCGTCGGCGGGGTGCCGGTGATCGTCGCTTTCACCTCGTCGACCCGACGCTGGTAGGCGTTCAGCACGTCGATCGCGGCCGTCTCCTTGCCCAGCGCCGTCCCGACCAGCAGGAAGTCCTCCTTCCACGGGAACCCGGGCCGGATGCTCAGCACGGTCGGCGCGATCGCCGCGAGCTTGTCGTAGAGCTGGTCGACGCGCAGCTTGCTGCCGAGGATGAGATCGGGTTTGGCGGCGGCGACGGCCTCGATGCTGAACGTGCTGACGTCCCCGACGATCGGCACGTCCTTGACCTTGTCGGCGAGGTAGGACGGCACCGTCCGGTTGGGTACGGCGATGGCGACGGGGGTGATGCCGAGCGCCAGCACGCCGTCGAGCTCGCCGCTGTCGAGCACCGCCACCCGCGTCGGCGCCGCCGGGATGGTGGTGGTGCCGCGGGCGTGGGTGACCGTGCGGGGGAACACGCCCGGCCCGACGTCGGCCTTGAACTTGGCGGTCTCCGCGTCGGCGGTGCCGAACAACTTGCCGCCGGTCGCGACGTCCGCGTTGCCGGTGCCCGGATCGGCCTGTGGTGCCGCACATGCCGTCAGCCCGAGCAGCACCGCTCCGACGACCACGAGTCTCCGCATGAGGTGAACCTACCCTTAGCTGAACCGTCTACTGAAGACTGACGGTCGCCTCGACGATGGTCGGCACGCCGAACGCGAGCGTGGCCACGCCGATGGTGGCCCTCGCGTGGGCACCACGTTCGCCGAACATGTCGTTGACGACGTCGCTGAAGCCGTCGGCGACCCGCGTGAGCGCGGGCCCGGCCAGCTCCGGCACGGCGTTGACGTAGACGGTGGAGCGCAGCCAGGTGACATCGTCGAGGTCGCCGATCTCGCGCCGCAGTGACGCGACGATGGCCAGCGCCGTCAGCCGCGCGGACTCGTAGCCCGCCTCGACGTCGAGATCGGCGCCGATCCGCCCCTGCATGAGGATCTCCGCGCCGCGTACGGGCCCGTGCCCGGCCACGTGGGCGACGCCGTTGTGGATGCGCACGATCCGGAACGTCTGCCGGACCCCATCCGGGAGCCGCCAGGCCTCCGGCAGATCCTGAATTGCACCGGCCATCGCCCACCCCTTCCATTTGACACTGTGTCAAGAAATAGCTTGCTGCTACTTTGACAGCGTGTCAAGAGGTGAGGCGACGCGTCGACGGATCCTCGACGCGACCGGGTCGGTGTTGACGTCCCGGCCCGGTCTGGTGCCGTCGATGTCCGACATCGCGACAGCGGCCGGCGTCACCCGGCAGCTGCTGTACTTCCACTTCGACAGCCGCTCCGCGCTGCTGATCGAGCTCAGCCGATTGATCGACGTCGAGGCACGCACCCCGCAGCTGCAGGCCACCATCGACACCGCGCCGGACGCCGTCGCAGCGCTGCGCACCGCGGTCCAGGTACAGGCCACCATCAAGCCGAAGCTGTACGGCGTCGCGACCGGCCTGGACCTGCTACGACCCGTCGACGACGGCGCGGCGGCCGCCTGCCGGGAACGCGAGGAGGCCCGGTTGGGCCGCTGCCGGGCCGTCGTCGATCGGCTCGCGGCAGAGGGCCGCCTCGCCCCGGACTGGACCCCGGAGTCCGCGGCCGAGCTGCTGTGGTCGATGACCTCGATGCGCACCTGGGAGGACCTGGTGCACCGCGCCGGCTGGACCGGGGCCGAGTGGGCACAGCGCACCACGGCGGCGCTGGAGGCAGCGCTCGTCGAGTCTCAGGGGGCGGGTTCGCCCACCACCCGCTCGATGTCGGCGCCGAGCGAACCGAGGTTCTGAACGAACCGCGGATAGCCGCGATCGATGTGGTCGACGTCCCAGAGCTGGGTGACGCCGTCGGCGCACAGCGCGGCGAGCGCGAGCCCGGCACCGGCGCGGATGTCGCTCGCCCACACCGGCGCGCTGGACAACCGCGGCACCCCGCGCACCACGGCGTGGTGCCCGTCGGTGCGGGCGTCGGCACCCAGCCGCACCATCTCGTCGACGAAGCGGAAGCGCGACTCGAACACGTTCTCGGTGATCATCGACGTGCCTTCGGCGACGGCCGACAGCGCGATCGCCATGGGCTGCAGGTCGGTCGCGAAGCCCGGGTAGGGCAGCGTCACGAAGTCCACCGCCTGCGGGCGGCCGGGCATCGTCACCGTGAACTCGTGCGCGCCGATGTCGGTGGTCGCGCCTGCCGAGCGGAGCTTGTCGAGCACGAGATCGATGTGGTGCGGGTCGACCCCGCGGACGGTGACCTCACCGCTGGTCATCGCGGCGGCGAACGCCCAGGTGGCCCCGACGATCCGGTCGCCGATCACGCGGTGCTGGGTCGGCGACAGTCCGGTCACCCCGTGCACCGTCAACGTCGAGGACCCGATGCCGTCGATCTTCGCGCCCATCTCGGCGAGCATCGTGCACAGGTCGACGATCTCCGGCTCGCGCGCCGCATTGTCGATCACCGTGGCACCGTCGGCCAGCACCGCCGCCATCAGGATGTTCTCCGTGGCGCCGACGCTGGGGAAGTCCAGCCAGATCTGCGCTCCGGCCAGGTGTTCCGCGTGCGCGACGACCCGGCCGTGCTTGATCTCGGTGGTGGCGCCGAGCTTGCGCAGGCCGGCCTGGTGCATGTCCAGCGGCCGCTGGCCGATCGCGTCGCCGCCGGGCAGTGGCACGATCGCGCGCCGGCAGCGCGCCACCAGCGGGCCCAGCACGCACACCGAGGCCCGCAGCCGCGACACCGACCGGTAGTCCGCCTCGGCGCCGAGCTGCTCGGGCACGTCGATGGTGACCGTGTCGCCGTCGACGACCACTGCGCAGCCGAGGCTGCGCAGCACGTCCGCCATGAGCGGCACGTCGAGGATCTCGGGACAGTTCGTGATCGTGGTGGTGCCCTCGGCCAGCAGCGCCGCCGCCATCAGCTTCAGCACGCTGTTCTTCGCCCCGACCACGTCGACAGCGCCGACGAGGCGGGCGCCGCCGCGGATCGCGAAATGCTCAACCACGAGAGACGACGGTATCCCCCCACTCCGCTGCCCCCGTGCCCGGCCGTAGGTGTGCCGCCACCTGCAGGAAGGCAAGGCTAGGCTCACCACATGCGTCGTTCGACCGGGTTGTCCCGAATCGCCGTGGCCGCCGCCCTCATCGCCGTGCTCGCCGCCTGCGGCGGCGCCCCGACCGGCCCCGACACGTCGGCCGCGAGCGGGTTCCCCGTCACGCTCACCGATGTGTACGGCCAGGTCACCATCCCGAAGCAGCCGGTGCGGGTGGCGGCGCTGGACCAGAGCTACGTCGACGCCACGATCGCGCTGGAGACCCAGGTCGTGGCGTTCACCAGCTACCGGGGCGTCGGCGACGAGCTGCCCCCGTATCTCGGGGCCGACGCCGCCAAGTACGCGGGCCAGGCCAAGTCGGTGGGCACGCTGCAAGCGCCGAGCATCGAGATGGTCGCCGCGCAGCAACCCGACCTGATCGTCTCGGCCAAGGTGCGCCACGGCGATCAGCACGACCGGTACGTCGGGATCGCGCCGACCGTCTTCAGCGAGTCCACGGGCCCCACGTGGAAGCAGAACATCCGACTGCTCGGCACGGCACTGGGCAAGTCGGCGCTCGCCGAGCAGAAGATCACCGCCTACGAGCAGCGCGCCAAGCGCATCGGCGACGCGGTGCGCGCCAAGCTCGGCAAGAACCCGACGGTCTCATTGGTCCGGTTCGCCGGCGAGCCCACGATCCGCCTGTACTCGAAGACGTCGTTCCCCGGCACGGTGCTGACCGACGCCGGCCTCGCCCTCAACGCGACGGCCCTGGCGGTCCCGGCCGGCAAGATCTCCGCCGACGTCAGCCCCGAGAACGTCCTGCAGCTCGACGCCGACCACCTGTTCCTGTCCACTGCGCGCGACGAGAACGGGGCGTCGGCCGGGCAGAAGGCCACGACGACGGCCAACCCGCTGTGGACGCGGATCGCCGGGCAGAAGACCGATGTCCAGGACCTCACCTGGCTCACCGCCGTCAGCCTGCAGGGCGCGAACGCGATCCTCGACGACGTGGCGAAGACCTTCGGGGTGGCCGCCGACTGAGTCGCAGTCAGCCGATCCCGCGCATGGCGCGATCGACGACCGCCAGCAGCGTCGCGCGATCCGCGCCGTCGCGGGCCTGCAACGACATGCCGAACTGCACGGTCATGACGAACGTGGCGAGCTCGTCGACGTCCGTGCCGGCGGGGAGATCCCCGTCGGCGATCCCGCGCCGCAGTCGCGCACGCACCCGCTCGGTGGTCGTGCGGCGCAGCTCGGCGAGGAAGTCGCGGATCCCCGCACTGCTCGGCGTGGGGGTGACGGCTGCCAGCACGATCATGCAGCCGGGCGGGGTGGCCGGGTCGGTGTAGTCCGCGGCGTTGATCCGCAGCATCGCGTCGACCGCTGCGAGTGCGGTGGGACCGCCGGCGAGCGCGTCCAGCGCCGGCTTGCCTTCCTCCCGCTTGTAGAGCATGGCGGCCTCGCGGAAGAGCTCCTCCTTGCTCCCGAAGGCGGCGTAGAGGCTCGGCGGGCGGATGTCCATGGCCGCGGTCAGGTCGGCGATCGAGGTGCTCTCGTAGCCCTGCGCCCAGAACGTCTCCATCGCGCGGTGCAGCGCGTCGTCGCGGTCGAACCCTCGCGGTCGCCCTTTCTGTAGCACTCGCTAAGAATATCAGGTAAGTTCCTTAGCGATCACTACAGAAAGGTGTGAGCCATGGGGGAACCGACCGGACGCGTCGCACTCGTCACCGGCGCCAGCCGCGGCATCGGGGCAGCGATCGCCCGCCGCCTCGCCGCCGACGGGCTCGACGTCGCCATCACCTACACCGCGGCGGCCGACCGCGCCGCTGCGGTCGTGGCGGACGTGGAGCAGGCCGGCCGGCGCGGCATCGCGATCCGCGCCGACAGCGGCGATCCGGCCGCGGTGCGCGCCGCCGTCGCCACAACCGTCGAGCGCCTCGGCCGGATCGATGTGCTGGTCAACAACGCCGGCGTGTTCCCGAGGGGCGAGATCGCCGAGGTCACCGACGACGAGCTGGAGAGCGCGTGGGCGGTCAACGTCCGCGGCGCATACGTCGCCGCCCAGTCAGCTGCCGCGCACATGGGCACTGGCGGGCGGATCGTCTCGATCGGCAGCAGCCTCGTGGGCGGCACCTGGCCGGGCGTCAGCGTCTACACCATGACGAAGGCGGCGCTGGAGGGCATGACCCGGGCGCTGGCGCGCGAACTGGGGCCGCGCGGCATCACCGTCACGCTCGTGCATCCCGGCCCGACGGCCACCGACATGAACCCCGAGGACGGTCCGAATGCCGACCTACGGCGCTCCCTCACTGCGCTGGGTCGCTACCAGCGGCCGGAGGAGGTGGCGGCCGCCGTCGCGTTCCTCGCCGGGCCGGGCGCGACCTCCGTCACGGGCGCCTTCCTCAGCGTGGACGCGGGCATCAACGCGTGAGACATAGGGTGATCCCATGGCCGTGCACCTGACCAGGATCTACACCAAGACCGGCGACGACGGCACCACAGCGCTGGGCGACTTCTCCCGCGTCCGCAAGACCGACGTGCGGCTGGCCGCCTACGCGGACACCGACGAGGCCAACGCCGCAGTCGGGGTGGCCGTCACCCTCGGCGGATTGACCGACGAGGTGCTGGTGCCGCTGCGGCAGGTGCAGAACGACCTGTTCGACGTCGGTGCGGACCTCTGCTCGCCGATCGTGGAGAACCCCGAGTACCCGCCCCTGCGGATCACCGAGGAGTACGTGACTCGGCTCGAGGGCTGGTGCGACGAGTTCAACGAGCACCTGCCCAAGCTGGCCTCGTTCATCCTGCCGGGCGGCACCCCGGGGGCGGCCTACCTGCACGTCGCGCGCACGGTGAGCAGGCGTGCCGAGCGCAGTGTGTGGGCGTTGCTGGAGGCCGATCCCGAGCGCACCAACCCGCTCACCGCGATGTACCTCAACCGCCTCTCCGACCTGCTGTTCATCCTGGGCCGCGTCGCCAACCCGGACGGCGATGTGCTGTGGCGCCCGGGCGGTGCGAACGCATAGGCGACCGGGCGCGGGATAGTCTGCGCCGGTGCCGGGGGGCGAACAGAACAGCAACCGGTACCGCATGGAACGCGCGATCGGTGCCGGTGGCATGGGCACGGTCTGGCTGGCCACCGACACGCTGCTCGAACGTCCGGTCGCGATCAAGCGGCTGCGGCAGGAGACCGCGGAGGACGTCGAGGCGCGCCAGCGCATCCTGCGCGAGGCCCGGATCGCGGCCCGGCTGCACGATCCCCGCATCGTGGCGCTGTTCGACGTGCTGTCCGTCGATGACGTGCCGTGGCTGGTGATGGAGTACCTGCCGTCGGAGAGCCTCTCGGAGCTGCTCAAACGGCAGGTCAGGCTGACGCCCCAGGCCGCAGCGGGGATCGGCGCCACGGTCGCGGAGGCGCTCGACGTGGCCCATCGCGCCGGTGTCACCCATCGCGATGTGAAGCCCGGCAACGTGCTGCTCGGGCCGAACTTCACCGTCAAGCTCACCGACTTCGGCATCGCCCACTCGACCGGCGACGCCACCATCACCGCGGCCAACCTCCTCACCGGCACCCCGGCCTACTTCGCCCCCGAGGTCGCGGCCGGCGACGATCCCGGCCCGGCCGCCGACGTATGGTCGCTCGGCGCGACGATCTACACGACGGTCGAGGGGCATCCCCCGTTCGGCACGCCGGACGGCAACGTGTTGCGGTTCCTCCAGCGCGTCGCGACCCAGCCGATCCAACCGCCGCTGTCGGCCGGACCGCTCACGCCGGTCCTCATGCGCATGCTCGACCGCGACCCGGCCGCCCGCCCGTCCCCCGCGGCGGCCGCAGCGGCTCTGCGCGCAGTGGCCAACGGGGCCGCGCCGATGCCCCATGGGCCCACGATGCCCGTCGACCGCCCCGAGCGGCGCATCGGCCGGGGCGGGCGCATCGCGTTGGTCGTCACGGCGGTGGTCGCCGTGCTGGCCGTCGCGGCCACGCTGATCGTCCGCGGTGTCCAGCAACCGATCGCTCCGGTCGCCGCCGCACCACCACCCGCACCGTCGACGTCCGCCGCGCCGGTGGATCAGGTGGCCATCGGAGACGCCCGGTCCGCCGATCCCTGCTCGCTCATCGACGTCGGCACGCTCTCTGCCCACGGCAAGGTCGAGTTCGTCAACGACTACGGCGAGTTCAACAGCTGCCAGGTGAGCATCACCCCACCCGGTGCCGCGGACGATGTCTACGGCAACGTCAAGTTGTGGCTGCTCGCCCCGACACCGGGCAAGACCATGATCGGCAGCGTCACCTACGACGGCGCCTACCCGGTCGCGCGGGAGGCCGCTCCCACCGAGGGCAGCTGCACCCGCACGATCATGTTGCGGGGCGAGACGATGGTCTACCTCGAGGCGTTCGCCCACAAATCGAGCCTCGACATGTGCCAGACGGCCGAGACCGCGGTGAGTGGCGCGCTCGCCAAGCTCCGCGCGGGCGGGATCGGGCAGCGCAGCCACCCGCCCGTACCGCCCGCCGCCAACAGCCTCGGTGACGTGCGCGTCTGCTCCCTGCTGACCACGCCGGAGCTCACCGCGGCCGGGCTCGCCGTGACCGCGCCGGAACCGAAGCTGGCCGACTGGGGCTGCGAGTGGAACAGCGACGACACGCGCATCAGCCTGTACCCGGACCGCGCGATGTCGGTCGATGCAGCAGACGACGGCGTGCCGGCGACGGTCGCCGGACGCACCTTCTTCGTGCTGCGCGGAGGCTACGCAGCACTGCCCACCCGGTGCACGGTCTCCACAGCCCAGCGCTCGTTCTCGGCCGGCGGCGAGACGCGGGTGGAGACGCTCCGGTTGACCGTCGATCGGCCGAACGTCGCCGACGACGCCCGCTGCGCGACGGCGCGCACCCTGCTCGAGGCAGCCATCGCCCGCCTTCCGGCGCCGACGCCCTGACGGGAGCGGCGGGCCCTCAGCCGGCCCGGCGGTAGAACGCGATGCGGCCCGGCGGCGCCGACTCCAGCCACGACAGGAAACCGGTCAGCACGCCGGGGGCCATGGCCAGCTCGACGTCCTGGCCGTCGACCCGGCAGTGCAGCACCGACGCGGCCTCCGGCACGGCGTAGGCCTCCCCGTCCAGCGGCAACCGCCGGTCGACGATCTCCAGCACCGTGCGGTCCAGAACCAGCGACGGGCCCGGCCGCATCGATGTCAGCCGGTACCAGGCGAGCTCGTCGCCGCGGTAGCGGCCGACCCCGAAGTGCCACCCCGCCCCGACGTCCTGCCGAACGCCTGCGGGGCGGCGGCGCAGACAGACGTCCACACCACCGCCCCGCATGAGACGTACTCGGCGAAAAGCGAGGTATCCGAGGCACAGGCAGGCGAGCAGCAGCGCAAAGCTGACAACGATCGCCGTTGGCCCCAACCTCGTGGCTCCTACTCGGCGCCCGCGGCTTTGAGCCTGGCCTGGGCGCGGGCTGCCGCGGCAGCGCCCTCGCTCTCGGACTCGTCGGCACGGTCCAGCGCCGCACGGGCCCGGCTCACGTCGATCTCCTCGCCGATCTCGGCCGACTCGGCCAGGATCGTCACGCCCTCGGGCGTGATGTGCAGGAACCCGCCGTGCACCGCCACCGTGGTGGAATCGCCGTCGGTGCCGTCGATCCGCACGATCCCGGCGTCCTCCAGCTGCGCGAGCGTGGGCTCGTGCCCCGGCAGGACGCCGATCTCGCCGACCGTGGTGCGGGCGAACACGAAGCTCGCCTCACCCGACCACACCCGCCGCTCGACGGCGACGAGCTCTACCTTCATCTCCGCCAAGGCTCAGCTCTCCTCGAGCTTCTTGCGGTTCTTCTCCAGGTCCTCGAGCCCACCGCAGAGGAAGAACGCCTGCTCGGGGAAGTGGTCGAACTCGCCCTTGGCGATCTTGTCGAACGCCTCGATGGTCTCCTTGACGGGAACCGTGGAGCCGGTCTGACCGGTGAACTGCTCGGCGACCAGCAGGTTCTGCGACAGGAACCGCTCGATGCGACGGGCCCGGGCGACCGTCTGGCGGTCCTCCTCGGAGAGCTCGTCGATACCGAGGATGGCGATGATGTCCTGCAGGTCGGCGTACTTCTGCAGGATCCGCTTGACCTCGTTGGCCACCCGGAAGTGCTCCTCGCCGATGTACTGGGCGTCGAGGATCCGGGAGGTCGACGTCAGCGGGTCCACCGCCGGGTAGATGCCCTTCTGCGAGATCGGGCGGGAGAGCTCGGTCGTCGCGTCCAGGTGGGCGAACGTGGTGGCCGGCGCCGGGTCGGTGTAGTCGTCGGCGGGCACGTAGATCGCCTGCATCGAGGTGATCGAGCGGCCGCGGGTCGAGGTGATGCGCTCCTGAAGGATGCCCATCTCGTCGGCCAGCGTGGGCTGGTACCCCACGGCCGACGGCATGCGGCCCAGCAGCGTGGAGACCTCGGACCCGGCCTGCGTGAACCGGAAGATGTTGTCGATGAAGAGCAGCACGTCCTGGTTCTGCTCGTCACGGAAGTACTCGGCCATCGTCAGGGCCGAGAGGGCGACGCGCATACGCGTGCCCGGCGGCTCGTCCATCTGGCCGAAGACGAGTGCGGTGTTCGCGATGACGCCGCTCTCGGTCATCTCCGTGATGAGGTCGTTGCCCTCGCGGGTGCGCTCGCCGACGCCGGCGAACACGGAGGTGCCACCGAAGTTCTGCGCGACGCGCTGGATCATCTCCTGGATGAGGACGGTCTTGCCGACACCGGCACCGCCGAACAGGCCGATCTTGCCGCCGACCACGTAGGGGGTGAGCAGATCGAGCACCTTGATGCCGGTCTCCAGCATCTCGGTCTTGCCCTCGAGCTGGTCGAAGTTCGGCGCCTTGCGGTGGATGCCCCACAGCTCGCCGGTGATCTCCAGATCGGGCTGGTCCAGGCACTCGCCAAGTGTGTTGAACACGTGGCCCTTCACCTGGTCGCCGACCGGCACGGAGATCGGGCGGCCGAGGTCGGTGACCTCCTGGCCGCGCACGACGCCGTCGGTGGGGGCCATCGAGATGGCGCGGACCACGTTGTCACCCAGGTGCTGGGCGACCTCGAGGGTCAGCGTCTTCGCGAGCGTGCCGAAGGCCACCTTGAGGGTGAGCGCCTGGTAGAGGTCCGGCAGCGAGTCGCGCGGGAACTCGACGTCGACGACCGGGCCGGTGACCCGGACGACCCGGCCCGTACTGGTCTGGGTGCCTGTGTCTGCGGTGGCGGTCATCAGTTCTCACTCCCTGCGCTGACGAGAGCGTCGGCGCCACCGACGATCTCACTGATCTCCTGGGTGATCTGCGCCTGACGGGCCTGGTTGGACTCCAGTGTCAGGCTACGGATCAACTCGTTCGCGTTGTCGGTGGCGGCCTTCATGGCCCGCTGCCGGTTGGCCGACTCCGACGCCGCCGAATCGAGCAGAGCGGCGAACAGCCTGGCCCCGACGTACTTGGGCAACAGGGCGTCGAACAGATTGTCCGCGTCCGGCTCGAAGGTGTACAGCGCCCGTGGCTCATTCGACTCGGCGTCACCCTTCGTGGGCCCGGCCTCGTCCTCTTCGGTGTACTCGATCTCCATGGGCGCCATGCGCCGCGCCTGCGGCTGCTGGGTGACCATGTTCTTGAACTGCGTGTACACCAGGTGCAGCTCGTCGACGCTGTTCTCGTCGTCCTGCTCCGCCATGAAGGCCGCGACCAGGGTGCGGGCCGACTCGGCCGCATCGGCGTAGCTGGGCTCCTCGGAGAAGCCCGTCCACGCGGCCGTGACCTTGCGCCGGCGGAACCGGTAGTAGTTCACGCCCTTGCGCCCGATCACGTAGAGGACCGGCTCCTTGCCCTGCTCGCGCAGGAGCGACTGGAGCTGCTCGGCCTCCCGGAGCACGTTGGCGTTGTAGCCACCGCACTGGCCGCGGTCGCTGGTGACGACCAGCACCGCTGCCCGCTTCGGGTCCTCCCGCTCCACGAGGAGCGGGTGGTCGAGCGCGGAGTTGGCGGCCAGCTCCGAGAGCACCGTGGTGATCTGCTCGGCGTAGGGCCGCGACGCCTGGACGCGGGCGCGCGCCTTCGCGATCTTCGACGTGGCGATGAGCTCCATCGCCCGCGTGATCTTCTTGATGTTCTGCGTCGACTTGATCCGCCGCCGCAGCACACGAATCTGTGCCGCCATGGTCTAGATCCTCAGCTCTTCTTCGGAGCCGGTTTGTTGACCTTGACCGATTCCTTGTCGACCTCGTCCTCGTCCAGGGCCTTCTCCTGCTTCTCCTTCGGCACCACGGAGGAGCCGTCGGAGGCGGTGAAGCCCTTCTTGAACTCGTCGACCGTGCGGGTGAGGCGCTCGGCGTTCTCGTCGGACAGCTTGCCGGTGTCGACGATTTCGGTGAACGCGCCCTCCTCGTTGCGGCGGACGTGCTCGAGGAACTCCTTCTCGAAGCGGCCCACGTCGGCGACCGGCACGGAGTCGAGCTTGCCGGTGGTGCCGAGCCAGATGGCCACGACCTGCTCCTGGACGGAGAGCGGCGAGTACTGCGGCTGCTTGAGCAGCTCGACCAGGCGGCTACCGCGGTTCAGCGCACGCGCCGACGCGTCGTCGAGGTCGGAGCCGAACGCCGCGAAGGCCTCCAGCTCGCGGTACTGCGAGAGGTCCAGACGCAGCGAGCCCGACACCGTGCGCATCGCGCGCACCTGCGCCGAACCACCCACGCGGGAGACCGAGATACCGACGTTGATCGCCGGGCGGACGCCCTGGTTGAACAGGTCGGACTCCAGGAAGACCTGGCCGTCGGTGATCGAGATGACGTTGGTCGGGATGTAGGCCGACACGTCGTTGGCCTTGGTCTCGATGATCGGCAGCCCGGTCATCGAGCCGCCGCCGAGCGCGTCGGAGAGCTTCGCGCAACGCTCCAGCAGCCGGGAGTGCAAGTAGAAGACGTCGCCCGGGTAGGCCTCGCGGCCCGGCGGGCGGCGCAGCAGCAGCGAGATCGCACGGTAGGCCTCGGCCTGCTTCGACAGGTCATCGAAGATGATCAGGACGTGCTTGCCCTGGTACATCCAGTGCTGGCCCAGCGCCGAACCGGTGTAGGGGGCGATCCACTTGAATCCGGCCGGGTCGTTCGCGGGCGACGCGACGATGGTCGTGTACTCCAGCGCACCGGCCTCCTCGAGCGCGGTCTTGATGCCCGCGATCGTGGAGCCCTTCTGGCCGATGGCGACGTAGATGCAGCGGACCTGCTTCTCCGGGTCGCCGGTCTCCCAGTTCTGCTTCTGGTTGATGATCGTGTCGACGCAGACCGCGGTCTTGCCGGTCTTGCGGTCACCGATGATCAGCTGGCGCTGGCCGCGGCCGATCGGGGTCATCGCGTCGATGGCCTTGATGCCGGTCTGCAGCGGCTCCTTGACCGACTGGCGCTCCATCACGGAGGCCGCCTGCAGCTCGAGGACGCGCTGCTCCTCGGCCTCGATGTCGCCGAGGCCGTCGATCGGCTTGCCCAGGGGGTCGATGACCCGGCCCAGGAAGTTGTCGCCGACCGGCACCGACAGGATGTCGCCCGTGCGGCGGACCTGCTGGCCCTCCTCGAGGCCGGTGTAGTCGCCGAGGATGACGGCGCCGATCTCGCGCTGCTCGAGGTTCAGTGCGACGCCCAGGACGCCACCCTCGAACTCCAGCAGCTCGTTGGTCATCGCCGAGGGCAGGCCCTCGACGTGGGCGATGCCGTCACCCGAGTCGGAGACGATGCCGACCTCCTCGCGAGAGGTGTCGGTCTCGATCTGCGAGACGTAGCTGGAGATCGCGCTCCGGATCTCCTCCGGGGAGATCGTCAGCTCTGTCATGGCGGTCCGTCTTTCCTTCGCTTCGCAATGAGAGGTTCGTGGGGCCGTTCAGACCGGTGGGGCCTCAGCTGGGCAGGCTGCGCCGCGCGGCCGCGATGCGGCTGGCCACGCTGCCGTCGATGAGCTCGTCGCCGACGTTGACGACGAGGCCGCCGATGAGCGATTCGTCGAGCTCCACCTGCAGGGAGATGGGTCGCCCGTACACGCGCGACAGCGACTCGGTGAGCTGCTGCTCCTGCCCGGGCGAGAGCCGCACCGGGGTGCGGACGTGGGCGACGGACCGGTCCCTGCGGGCGGCGGCGAGCTCGGCGAGCTGTTCGGCCGCGCGGTCGAGGGAACGCCCCTGCGGGACGCGGACCGCCTGCTCGAGCAGGGTGGCGGTCACAGGCGAGACCTTGTTCCCGAGCACCTTCTTCAGCAGCCCGACCCGACCATCGACGGGCTGGGTGCGGTCGCCGAGGAGCTGGGCGAGCTGCGGCTCCCGGTCGAGGATGCGCCCGACCCGGAACAGCTGGTCCTCGACCTCGTCGAGGCTGCCGTCCTTCTCGGCCACCCCGAGCGTCGCCCGCCGGGCGAGCGCCTCGATGGCGTCCTCCAGGTCGGCCGAGCGCGACCAGCGCGCCGAGACCGTGTCGGACACGATGTCGAGCGCCGCGCGACCGATCTTGCCGTTGAACAGCTGATCGGCCAGACGCGTGCGCGCCGCGGCGGGCACGGACGGGTCGGCCAGGTGCCGGCGCAGGGTCGGCTCGGAGACGATCAGGCGGAGCACGGCGAACAGGTCGTCGCCGAGGGTGGCCAGATCGGCTGCTGCGGCGCCGTCGACGTGCGCGTCGAGCCGCTTGGTGGCCTCGGCCAGCGACTCGCGGCTGGCCGACTGCATGGCGGCGATGCCACCGGAGGCCATCAGGCTCCTCCCCCGCTCGTGGTGGCGCCGGTCTTGGATCCCGCCCCGGCGCCCCGCTGGGTGAGGTCACCCAGCTGCGCGAGGAACGAGTCGACCGATGCCGACCGGCTGGTCTCGTCGGAGAGCTTCTCGCGGACGAGGCGCTCGGCGAGCTCCATCGACTGGCCGCCGACCTGGCTGCGCAGCCCGCGCACCAGCTGGTCGCGCTCGGCGACGAGCTGATCCTGGCCGCGCTGCTTCATCCGCTCGACCTCGGCCTTGGCCTGCTCGATCAGCTCTTCCTTGATGCGAGTGGCGTCGGCGCGGGCGTCGTCACGGAGACGGGCCGCCTCCTGCTTGGCGTCGTTCACAGCCTCGTCGTAGCGCTGCTTGGCCTCGGCGTTGAGCCGCTCGGCCTCGGCAGAATCGTCGACCTGCTTCTGCACGGTGTCCTGGCGGTTGGTGATCATGTTCTTCGCCAGCGGGAGCAGGTACTTCCAGAGCACCCAGGCGATGATGAGGAACGCGACGATCTCGGCGATCTGGTTCAGCATCAGCTCTTCCCTCCCACCGACTGCTTCTGGTCGAGCTCGGCGAGGTAGCTCTCGATCGTCGACTTCTGCGGACCGTCGGCACCCATCGGGGTGCCGAGGATGCGCCCGGCCAGGTCGGTGGACAGGCCACCGATCTCACCGCGCAGGTTGCCGACGGCAGCGGCGCGCTGCTCCTCGAGCGCCGCGAGGCCCTCCGCCCGGACCCGGGCGATCTCCTCGTCGGTCTCGGCCCGCAGCTGCTGCCGGATCTTCTCGGCGTCGGCGCGGGCCTCGTCCTTGATCTTGGTGGATTCGGCGCGGGCCTCGGCGAGCGAGGAGTCGTAGCGTTCCTTCGCCTGCTCCAGGCGCTTCGCAGCCTGTGCCCGGTCCTCAGCCTGCTTCTTCAGCATCTCCTCGCGCTCCCGCATGGCCTTGGCCAGCGGCGGCACGATGAACTTGTTGAAGACCCACAGCATCAGGACGAAGATCAGCAGGCAGACGAAGAACGTGGAGTTGGGCAGCAGGAAGATGTCGTTCCCGCCACCCGCCGCTGCCAACGTCATCGTCGTCACCCGCTGACGACGGTGGTGCCCGTGACGAACACGAACAGGGCCATGAAGGCCAGGTTGATGAAGTACATGCCTTCACAGAGGCCGATGATCAGGAACATCGTGGTGTTCAGCCGGCCGGCCGCCTCGGGCTGACGGGCGACACCCTGGATCATCGACGCGCCGACCAGGCCGTCGCCGACGGCAGCACCGAGTGCGCCACCACCCAGGGCGAGACCGCCACCGACCATCGCCAGACCCAGCAGCGTGGCGTTCGGGCCCTCAGCCGCAGCCTGGGCCAGCACCATCGTTGCGCTCATGTCTCTCCTCGTTCCTTCTCGTCGCGACCGACAGACCGGGCGCGGCGTTCCGTCCTACGTTTTTGGGGAGCCCGCGGCTCTAGTGAGCCTCGGCGTGGTCGTCGCTGCCGACCGAGTCACTGAAGTAGATGATCGTGAGCAGCGTGAAGATCAGCGCCTGGATGACGCCGATGCCCAGGTCGAACAGCTTCCAGAGCGCGGTGGGCGCCCAGTTGAGCCACCATGGGATCAGACCGATGATCGAGACCATGATCCCGCCGGCGAAGATGTTGCCCCACAGCCGCAGGGCAAGGGAGATCGGCCGGCTGCCGAAGACGGTGATGATCTCGATCGGGACCATCGCGACGCCACCGTGGGCGAGGTGGCCGAACCACTTGGCCGGACCCTTGGCCCGCAGCCCCGCGGCCCACACCCACACGATCACGAACAGCACCATCGCGTAGACGAGGTTCACGTCGGCGGTGGGCGGCGGCAGGTAGTGGTGGATCGGCAGGATCGCGAGCGAGTTGGCGACCAGGATGAACGCGAACGAGGTGACCGCGAGCGCGATCACACCCTTCGGCGTGCGCAGGCCCATGCCGTCGCGCGTCTGGGTCTGCACCCAGGCGGTGAGCGCCTCGAACGCGACCTGCAGGCCGGACGGCCGGCCCTTGGTGGCCCGGTTGGCCATGTACAAGCCGGCGCCGGTGACGATCAACGCCGCGACCAGCGTCATGATGATCGTGTCCATGTTGAACTTCAGGCCGGCGATCACCACGGTCCAGTGCACGCCTGGCTGGATGCCCTCTTCGGCCGCCAGGATGGCAGTCGTCATCTCTTCTTGATCTCCTTGATCAACGGCACCATCGAGCTGATGACGGCGACGAACTGGAAGACCGCAATGCCGGCGAACACAGCGACACCGGCGGGCCGGAAGATCAGCGCGATCGCGAACGCGATGATCGTGACGAGCGCCAGGCGCCCGAGCACGGAACCGGTGAAGCGGCCGCGCGACGGCTTGGTGGCGGCGAAGTTGGTGACCGCGATCATGACCATGAACGAGTTGAGCAGGCCCAGTGCGAGCCCGGCCACGCCGAACAGGGCATACAGGCCGTAGCCCATGGGGATGCAGATCGCGAAGGCGGCGATGGCCAGGACGGCGACGGCGATCGCCGAGCGGCGCACCGTCGCGCGCGTGACGGGAGGCGTGTAGGGCGTATCCATCACCACCACGCGCTCACCTCGTTTCGATTCACGAGAACCTCTTCAGGATCGACCAGACGTACCAACAGGCAGCGACGATCCCGAGGCCGAGGCCCACGAGCGCGAAGCCGGGAAAGGAATTGAGGAGCCAGTCGACGAGCCAGCCGAGGCCGAAGCCCGCCACGACGCAGCCGGCCATGCCGCCGCCCATCGAGAGCAGGTCGCCCAGCTGTGGGCCATCGCCTGTCGCCACCTAGGACCGATGCTCAGACCGCGGGCCGATACGTCGCGGCGGCCGGGGAGTGAGTGATCACCAGAAGCTCCTCGCCTCTCTGCGTGTGTCCGTAAGGGGCTTGTTCACGCCACCCGTCGAGGCCATTGTCGCGGTGACGCCGAGTGAAACAGCGGCGTTTCGCGTGATGGCCGTATGCGGGCCCGCGAAGGGGACGCTATCACAGCGTCACCGGGGCACCCTGCGCCCCCTGACCTGCGACAAACCTCTGTCAGCCAGGTCACTCTGTCCCGGGTGTCCGGTTCGGATGGGCACCGTCGGCGCTGACCCGTTCGGGGGAACGTCTCGCGCATCGCCGGGGGATGGAAGGCCCGACGGAGGAGGGCCGGGGCGGGTAGAGACAGGAGCAAGGCGCCGTAGTCGCGGGATCGCCGTCGCGAGCACGGCGAGAACCATCCCGACGCCCAACGTCACCAGTACGAGCACCGGGTCGCCGATCAGGGTGAGCGCGACGGAGCCGAACGCGAGCATCCCGGCCCACAAGTAGATCAACAGCACGGCGCGCCGCTGGCTGTGCCCGATCTCCAGCAACCGGTGGTGCAGGTGCATCTTGTCCGGCGCGAACGGCGAGAGGCCCTTGCGCGTGCGCCGCACCACCGCGAGCAGCAGATCCAGGAACGGCACGAACACCACCGCGGCCAGCACGATCAGCGGCGAGAGCAGCGCCAGCAGGTTGGTGAACGAGGACGGTGTCTGCTTGCCCGACGCGATCGTCGTGGCCGCGGCGAGCATGATCCCGATCAGCATCGAGCCGGAGTCGCCCATGAAGATCCGGGCCGGGCTGAAGTTGTGCGGCAGGAACCCGAGACACGCTCCTGCCAGCAGGAACGCGATGAGCGCCGGCGAGTACACCGACGGGTCGTTGCCCGCGACCCCGACCAGACCGAGCGCGAACAGGCCGGTGGCCGTGGCAGCGATCGCACCCACGCCGGCCGCGAGCCCGTCCAGCCCGTCGATGAAGTTCATGGCGTTCACCAGCGCCACCGTGAGCAGCACGGTGAGCAGCGCGCCCTGCTCCTGACCCAGGCTCAGCAGTTGCCCGTTCGGCCCGCCCCACGGCACCCACACCACGGTCCACTGCACACCGAAGAACAGCAGCGCGCCGGTGGCGGTGATCTGGCCGGCGAACTTCGTCAGCGCGTCCAGCTCGTACCGGTCGTCGATGATGCCGACGACGCACAGCACGACCGCCGCGATGACCGCCCCCAGCACCTCTTCGGTGTTGGTGTCGAACGCCAGGCGCAGCGCCGGCAGCTGGTAGGCGATCGCGACGCCGGCGAGCACGCCGCCGAGCATCGCGATGCCGCCCCAGCGCGGGGTGGGCGTTGTGTGCACGTCGCGCCCCCGCGGCCAGGCCACGGCCCCGAACTTGACGGCCATCACCCGCACGGCCCCGACCAGCAGGAACGTGATGACGGCAGCCGTGAGCCCCGCCAGGAGGTACTCCTTCAGGAGGTACTCCTTGATGGGGAGGCCCATGGCGGGGCGTCCGGCTCAGCCGCGCGGGTAGGCGGGCGCGCGGCCCACCAATGCGGTTACCTCGTCGGCCACCTTCGCCAGCTCCGCGTCGCCGACCGGGGTGCCCTGCTCGGCCTTCACCGCGCGGGCCAGCAACGAGCCGATCTCGGCCATGTCGCTCTCGACCATGCCCTGCGTCGTGACGCTCGGTGAGCCCACCCGCAGGCCCGACGGCTTCATCGGCGGCGCCGGGTCGTACGGGATGGCGTTCTTGTTGAGGGTGATGCGGGCCGCGTCGCAACGGCTCTCGGCCTGGTCGCCGGTGACCCCGATGGGTCGCAGGTCGATCAGCGACAGGTGGGTGTCGGTGCCGCCGGACACCGCGCGCATGCCCTCGGCCTCCAGCGCCTTCGCCAGCGCCTGCGAGTTCGCGATGACCTGGGTGGCGTAGGCCTTGTAGGCGGGCTGCGCCGCCTCCTTGAGTGCCACTGCCTTCGCCGCGACGGCGTGCATGAGCGGACCGCCCTGGGAGAACGGGAAGACGGCCTTGTCGAGCGCCTTCGCGTGCTCCTCGCGGGCGAGGATCATGCCGCCGCGCGGACCGCGCAGCACCTTGTGCGTGGTGGCCGTGACGACGTCGGCGAACGGCACCGGCGACGGGATCGCCTGGCCGGCGACGAGGCCGATGAAGTGCGCGGCGTCGACCATCAGGATCGCGCCGACCTCGTCGGCGATCTCGCGGAAGGCGGCGAAGTCGATCAGGCGCGGGTACGCGGTGGCGCCGGCGATGATCATCTTCGGCCGATGCTCGCGGGCCAGGTCGCGGACCTGGTCGTAGTCGATCAGCTCGTTGTCCTCGCGGACCATGTAGGACACCGCGTTGAACCACTTGCCGGAGAAGCTGACCTTCGAGCCGTGCGTGAGGTGGCCGCCCTGCTTCAGGTCCATCGCCAGCACCGTGTCGCCGGGCTGGGTGAACGCGGCGTAGGCGGCGAAGTTGGCCGACGCGCCGGAGTGCGGCTGCAGGTTGACGTGCTCCGCGCCGAACAGCTCCTTGGCCCGCGCGTTGCCGATCTCCTCGGCGCGGTCGACGACCTCGCACCCGCCGTAATAGCGCCGCCCCGGGTAACCCTCTGCGTACTTGTTCGACAGCGTGGACCCGAGCGCCGCGAGCACCGCCGGACTGGTCAGGTTCTCACTGGCGATCAGCTGCAATCCGCCGCGCAGGCGGTCCAGCTCGTCCAGCACGACCCCGGCGATGTCGGGATCCTGCTGCTGCAGTGCGTCGAAGTCGGGGCCCCAGAAGGTTTCGGCAGAGAACGGGGTGGCGTCGGCGGTCACGAGGCAACGGTACGCGTCGGCGTCCAGCGTCCTGGAAGGCGGTTCTGCGCACCGTTCAGATCACTGCTCTCGATTTGTTGCGCCGATCCGGCTAGGATCGCCGGATGACTGCCAGCGGAGTCCGTGCTCGCGTACGCGCCGAGCTGACCAAGGAGATCGCCGACGTCGCCCGCAGGCACCTCGCGGAGTCCGGGGCGGTCGGGCTGTCGCTGCGGGCCGTCGCGCGGGAGCTGGGCATGGCGTCCTCCGCCGTCTACCGCTACTTCCCCAGCCGGGACGACCTGCTCACCACCCTCATCATCGACGCGTACGACGCGATCGGGGCTGCCGCCGAGGCCGCCGACCGCGCCGCCGGGCCCGCGCTCATGGACCGCTGGCGCGCCGCGTGCGCCGCCGTCCGCGACTGGGCGCTGGCGAACCCGCACGAGTGGGGGCTCGTCTACGGCTCCCCCGTACCCGGCTACGCCGCCCCGCAGACGACGGTCGCATCCGCGGCCCGGTTGCCGTTGGTGCTGGTGGGCGTCCTCCGCGACGGCCTCGCCGACGGCACCGTGACCGATCCCGGCGAGGGCACCGACACCGTGCTGCGCGCCGGGCTCGACACCGAACTCGGCCTGCCGGAGTCGGCCGACGCGTCGCTCGGGTCCCGCGCGGTGCTGGTCTGGAGCTCGTTGATCGGCTCGATCACGTTCGAGGTGTTCGGGCAGTTCACCAACACCGTCGAGGATCGTGACCGCTACTTCGCGATCACCACCGACCGCCTCGCGGCGATCGTCGGGCTCGACGCCGAACCTCGACGTGATCCCATGTCGAGGAAGTGACGAACTGCTGCAACTGCTGGTGATCCACACCGAGCCGCTCCGCCTTCGGCTGCATCGACTTCCGCTTGCCGTCCAACAGCAACCCGCGCAGATACAGCTCGCCCTTCGCCCGCTGATCCGACCGCGCCAACCCGCCGAGCATCTCAGCGGCGAACGCCTCCAGAAACGGCCTGACCTGGTCCATCTCCTCCGGCGTCACGAGTCAGAACAAGATCACAC
>Ga0307513_10003304_pt1 | contig 21961 bp, 10 predicted proteins | sample 15_EM_MG_FD_202174 | JGI IMG/M metagenome (GOLD analysis project Ga0307513, IMG submission 202174) | Populus trichocarpa ectomycorrhiza microbial communities from riparian zone in the Pacific Northwest, United States - 15_EM | ecosystem: Host-associated > Plants > Roots > Unclassified | place... | reverse complement strand
ATTCAATGCCATAATCGCCATCCTAAGCAGCAAGTCTGGACATATTCAGGCACTTTTGTTCATTGTTTTCTCCAGAGAATCCTACCTTAGCTGTGAAAACCATGAGCACCTGGATACTTGTTGTTTTTGGGCCTTCTTGCAGTTCCTTGAAAAGTATCCCTGGCCATGAGCAACTCGCGGACAACCTTGCTCATGTCCATTCGATCTCTAGGTGAATCCATGGAACATGCCACTCCAATTTTCACCGAAGAAGTCAGGCACTCCTCCATGCTTGCTGCATTTTCCAAGTGTCTCTCACTTAGAAGCACTGGGTCTGTAATCTCTATAACATGGTCGGGCAGGGCCATCTTGGCAAACATGTGAAGATTAAGGCCTTTCTCAAATGTGTCATCGATAGGTCTCTTCCCTGTCATCATCTCCAACAATAGGATCCCATAACTGTAGACATCTCCATCTATTGACACCTCTCTTCCTTGGCCATACTCTGTCACTCGAGAAAGTTTAGATATATGTAAATATAGCTGAAAAAGATTTTTTTTCCCCTTATTACATGACAAATATACTAGGAGATGTTGGCTATGTTAAGGGGAATGGGCAATGGAAATGAACAATTGTTACCTGGTGCAGCATATCCAGTAGTTCCCTTTATTCCAGCCGAGCTGCTTTCAAGACTTGGTTCTGAAAATTCTTGAAAAATTCTAGCTAGCCCAAAATCCCCAAGATGGCCAATCATGTCTTTATCAAGAAGAATATTACTTGGTTTTACATCACAATGAATGATTGGGCTGTGGCAATGGTGATGAAGATAGTCAAGTGCAGCAGCCACATCAATGGCAATGTTGATTCTCTCAAGAAGGTTTGGACGCTGAACTTGATTTATCTGCTGATCATCATGTGTTTCTTGAGTAGGATGCAACCATTTCTCCAGACTCCCTTTAGGCATGTACTCATAAACTAGAGCTTTAAAATTATTACCTTGAAAATCAATGCTTGAGCAAGAAGTTATGATCTTCACAAGATTTCGATGCCGAATGTTTCTCAAGGCTTCACATTCATCTTTGAAACTTTTAGACGCTCCACGGCGTTGCAGGTTAAGAACTTTGATTGCAACCAGTGTTCCATCTTCATCAATCCTTCCTTTGTACACAGAGCTAAAACTACCAACTCCAATCAAGTTGGTTGTAGAAAATCCATCGGTTGCTTTAAAGAGCCTTTCGTAAGAGATTTGAGGAAATGACTCTTTCAATAAAGTATCAGAAGAGTGCTCCTTTCTTTTCTTTTTGAACCAACAAAACAAAAAAGACGAGACAGTGATGGCTCCAACAAGAGCACAAGGTATTGTGATTGCCAATAAATATTGCAGATGAGACATTTTTGTCTTCTTTGGCTCCTTGTTGGGACATTCAGACAAATGAAATTCCAAAATTCCACCACAAAGTTTGTCATTTCCAACAACTGATACTGCACTCTTGTTTGTGAAAACTCCCTTCCTCGGAACCTCCCCCTCAAAATTGTTATAGGAAAGATTTAAACTTATGAAAGGGATTGTCACAAGAAAGTTTGGAAGTTGGCCTGACAGATTGTTACAAGAAAGGTCAAGAAATTGAATTCCCCTCAAAGAACTAAATGATGAAGGAATAGATCCTTGGAAGAAATTATCCTCCATGTGCAGGACCTCGAGGCTGGTGCATCCTCCAAAACTAGTTGGAATTTCACTAGACAGCATGTTCCAAGAGACATCCAGTTCACTCAGACCTTTTAGACTACCAATGGTTGAAGGCAAGGAACCAGTAAATTGGTTATGAGATAGATTCAGTGAAAATAATACAGAGGAGGTACCGAAAAGTTGTTCTGGTATGCTGCCATTGAGGTTGTTTCTAGAAAGGCCCAACGACACCAAGTTTTTACAACCTCCAAGACTAGCAGGGATGGTGTCTTGTAATTTGTTATCATCTAAATAAAGGACACTCAACAATGACAGATTTCCTAAAGAAGATGGAATTTTTCCTGACAGTCTATTGGAAAAGAGTGAAAACTGCTCTAGCTTTCGTAGATTACCAAAAGAAGTTGGAATTTCACCAGTGAAATGATTTCGATCCATGTATAGGAAAGTTAAGTTAACTAGGTTCCCTATACCTGAAGGGATACGTCCGACTATGTGGTTTCCTGAGAGCCCAAAATAAACCATATATGTTGAAAGATTTCCTACTGTAATCGGCAGCGATCCTTCTAATCTGTTGTTGTTGATGCTCACAACTTTCAACATGCTGCAGTTGGTCAGAGAAGCAAGAAACGCCATTTCATCATCTCCTCCGGTTCCCAGGTTATTACTTCCGAAATGCAGTCCAGAGAGATGATGTAGTTTTCCAAAAATATCAGGTATTTTTCCTGTCAAACTGTTATATGTAAAAGAAACAATTTGAAGCTCAGAAGCATTGGTTAATGACCCTGGAATCGGTCCGGAAAACTGGTTCTGCCATAATGCAAGCCATTGAAGATGGGGAAAGGATAGGCCTAAATTCGACGGAAGACTTCCGCGAAATCCATTGCCACCCAAATAGAAAGTAGTAATCAACGACAGATTATATAGAGATGGAGGGATGAAACCCGAAAGTTTATTTTCACCGAGCAGAAGACTAGTTAATCTCTTCAGTCGGCCTAAAGAATCAGGAATAGTTCCCTCAAGAACATTTCTTTTCAAAGACAAACTTTCAAGGGAGGTAAGATTACCGATGGAGTGCGGTATCTTTCCCAGGAGATTATTCTGACGAAAAGAGAGTATTGTGAGCTTTGACAAGAAACCAAGCTCCGTAGGAATTTCACCTCCAAGCTTGTTACGATCAATATAGAGCTCTGCAAGGCTGGAGCAGCCTGACAAGTTGGCTGGAATTTTGCCTTCTATGGAATTATTGGTCAGCATCAGAACTCGTAATCTCAACAGGCGCCCAACTTCAGGTGGAATTTCACCATGAATTGTGTTGTTTGCGAGTCTTATTTCTCGAAGGAAGCTAATATTTCCCACGTAAGGAGACAAGGTGCCTGCCAATTTTTGGTCCACTAGATTGATAATTCTGACCCTTCCATGTCGACGGCCACATGTGATCCCTGGCCAGTTGCAGAAATCGAGAGAATCATTCCACGAGCTCAAGGTATTACTATGCGGGTCTTGTATCTTTGCTTTGAAGGCTAGCAAGGCTTCATAATCCGTCTCGTTTCCACCAAAGCTACTAGGAGCAGTGATTGTTGAAGCTGCAGTGAGGAGGAAAGAGGAGGTAATCAGTGGCAGTGCTTTTCCTTGCATCAGTACAATGAGCACAGCAACAAGGTTCTGGACACAAAATGAAGACAACAGGTTCATCATTTTTGTTTTTGGAAATGATAATAGTTCACTATCATTCAGTAGATAATGTTAGTGGATTGCTCAAGACTTGATAAAGTCTACATAATAGGTCACTATCATTCATCATTCAGTAGATAATGTTAGTGGATTGCTCAAGACTTTATAAAGTCTACATAATAGAGAGAATATGCTCATGACTAATGACTCATGGAAAATTATTTTTCAAAATTTTTTTATCTGAAAATATATTTAAATAATATTTTTTTTATTTTTTAAATTTATTTTTAATATCAGTATATTAAAACGATCCAGAAACATCATAAAAGTTAATTTGAAGCTAAAAAAAAATAATTTTTTTTAAAAACACGGTTGAACCGCAATGCTAAAAAAATCAGAGTGCTTAATATTGTGATAATTTGTTTTTTTTTCTCATTATAAAGAAAAATTATTTAGTTAGTTAAATAACGTTTGCTTTTTGCAATGGACGCTACACATAATTGCATTTTAAACATTTGTTTTGTAGAAGCTAAAATAACCTCTATTTTATTCCTAAAAACCTGCTTTTCATTTATTTTACATGCAAAAATTTATCTCATAGTAGTTTCAATAAAATACATATTTTTAAAACTAATTTTTTTAAAATCACAACTAAAAGTGTTTTTCTTAAACCTAATTTTTTAAATCTATAATGGCAAAAACTACTACAATACCAAATATACATAATCTAAAGCCTGGAATTCTATTTGATTTTGCTAGTCACATTCCAAATCTAACATTTAAGTTTGAAGATTATAAATAGAAGACGAGTGGTTTTTAACTAAATAAAAAAAGTAAACTCATTCAATGCTACATGTATTAATCATAGTTATCAAACTCATTCAGAGGTTTGATCTAATTTAAGGTTGAGGTTATGAACTTGCTAAGTTAACCCAAGGGTCAGCCGATTAACCCGTGTCACTCTGAAATGATGTCGTTTTGAATAAACTTTTTAAAAAACTGAAATAACATCATTTTATACAAAAGTTAAAAAGAAATAATATTGAAGTTAACTCAATTAGGTCTCACTCGGATTTGACCAAGTCAACCTAGTCGTGGGTTGACTTGTTGATCACCTAGATTTGACCGAGTCAATTTTCAAAACAATTCGGAAAAAAAAACTTATTTAGATCAAGTTTCAAGTCAGTAGATCAGTAGAGTGACCCCCTAGATAAGGCCAAGTTTAATATTATATATCAATGGGGACAGAACTACATTGAAGGGTGAGGCAACCATGATACCCTAAATTTTAAAACTTTTATGTGTTAGTCCTAAAATTTAAAAAATTTATATAATACCTTTTAATTTTACATGTTTTGCATTCTAAAGCACTTATTTTCTTATTTGTTTCCCAATTATTATTGGAAACTTGTTTTAAATAAATAAATTATGGGTGAATGAGAAATTAATCTCAAAGAACTCTTGGTTTTCCCGCTCAAAGAACTATTGGTTTTTCTTGATTTATAGTGGCTAATCAATGGTTGGTAATGGTGGAATTTAATCCTTATTAATTCTTCAACCTTTTAGCTTCCAAAATTCATTATAAAAAGGGGGTGAAGGGAGAGTGTAGGACTTGTATTTTTCAGATTTCTCCACACTATTTCTCATATTATTTTTAGTGTTTTCATTCCTTTTTATGTTTTGATTGTCCTCTCAAATTCAGAACTTAAGTTCATCATATTGAGAGATATTTGAGTTACATAATCTTTAGTTCAAAGACCTTATTTAAAAGTGCATCTAAACAAAGGTGGTGTTGTTGGAATCTTGTGAGGCATATTGCAAATATCCTAATTGCACAAGTGAAGAGCAATAAAGCTTTAAGGACAAAGAATTCATTCTTGACAACGACAAAAGTCGCATTACTTTAAAGTTCCTCAATACGTAAGTACCCTCATTTATTTTAATTTAACCATATATATTTTTATTGTTAGTATGCATGCCAGGACTTTGAATTAATATCAATTATAAGTTTGGATACATATTTAGTATGCATGCCGGTATTATATTTATGTTGAAAACATGTTTGTCATGAGTTATTTATTTATTACATGCTTATAGATTTAAATTTGTATGAACTCTAGGCTTTTCTTGAAAACTTTTTTTATATATTTAGCATGTCTTGTTATGATAAACTAAACATCATTGCTTACTAGTCTAATATATACATATCTACAAAATTTGATCTACAATTCTTAAAGCTTTATTCTTTATATGAGACTTTGTTTAGTTTATTATGTGGAAAAAATATTAATAATATTGATTATATAGATTAATTGTTAAAGATTTTTTAGCATCTTTAAAATTTAAGTTATAATTTAACTTCATTTTCTATGCTATATTCTCACATATAGATTTAATTTTAATTCTCTAAGCTTTAATCTATAACTTTTTGGTATGTTATGACTTTTTTTGTTTAATTTTTAGAAGGTTGTTATATATCTTTGTTTAAAATTTATAGTTTATCTTCTAAAATTGTTTTTCATGCTTTTTGGATGATTTGATGCATGTTATAAATCTTATAGATCTATTTTTTTCCGATAAGATAATTCTTGATTTGTTTATGATAGTTTGTGCTATCTTTATTATATTCTATAAGATTGACATTAAATTTTTTAGGTTAGTTTTGTTCACATATACATTACTGTTCACATGTATAGAAAGTTAGTATGATGAATAAATACAATCTAGAAAATTCTGTCTAATGAGATTGGATTTTAAGAGGAACTATTTGTGACCCCACCAATCTTTCTTAGAAACTTACTTAGTGAAAGTATTATTCACACGATGCTATTTTTTTATACGGTAAGTTCGTAAGTGAATCACCATTGATTTTATCTTGCATAATTGAAATATTTTTATTAAAAAGCCACTCTTTTACAAGTTTTATTTTATTACTTGCTTATTATAGAGCTAAAATATTTATTTATAAATATTATTAGCTATTATTTTTTTAGATTATATCATGTTTTCTACTACTCAAGATTTGGTTGTGCCCACCAATGTTGATCGGTAAGTACTATTTTGATAGTGAAGATTCGACCATCACCTTCTATGGTGCATGGTGAGAAACCTGAAAAGTTTAATGGATTGAACTTTAAGAGGTGGCAACAGAAAATGTTATTCTATCTGATTACCTTGAACTTTACAAAGTTCTTAACTGAGAAAGTGCCAAAATCATCAGAAAATTAATCTAACCCTACTACTGTGGCTATTGTGGATGCATGGAATCATACTAATTTTGTGTAAAAGAACTCCATCTTGAATGGGTTGTACAATACACTATATGATGTGTATAGTTCAATTAAGAGTGCAAAGGCATTATAAGAAGCTTTTAACAAAAAGTACAAAGCTGAAGATGTCGGTATGAAAAAATTCATAGTTGAGAACTTTCTAGATTTCAAAATGGTTAATTCAATGACGATAATGAGCCAAGTTCAAGAGTTTCAACTCATCTTACATGATATACATGCTGAAGGTATGTCTCTGAGTGAGTCCTTCTAAGTAGCTGCAATCATTGAAAGTTATTATCTTGGAAAGACTTCAAGAACTATCTTAAGCATAAGCATAATGAGATAGGAATTGAAGACCTTATTTTGAGGTTGGGGATAAAAAAGGATAATAAGTTATCTGAAATGAGAACCAACTTTTCTGGTGTCCTAAAAGCAAATGTTGTAGAACAAGTGGTGAGGTCTCATAACAAAAATAAAATGAAGCTTGTTGTGAAAAGTAAAGAAATTGCCAAGAAGTTCAATGGAAAATGCTTTATCTGTAACAAGATTGAGAATCTAGCTAAAGATTACAAAAATAAAGGTAAGTAAAGAAACCCTATGAAAATGATTATTCAAGCCAATGTCACCGAGGTTGGTTACCTTACCAATGAAGTTCGGAAATGAACTTGTCTTGTATTGTTTTCAAAGTCAACCTTATCAATAATCCTAAACAGTGGTAAGTTGACACCAGTGCTACAAGACATATATGCGTTGAGAAGATGATGTTTTCCACTTACAAAGAAGTGGATGGAGAAAACCTATACATGTCGAACTCATCAACCTCTAAGGTATTTGGTGTTGGAAATGTCATACTAAAAATGATCTCTTGAAAACTCCTCACCCTCAACAATGTGTTGTATGTTGCTGACATTAGAAAAAACTTAATGTATAGCCTATTATTGAGCAAAAGTAGTTTTAAAATGGTTTTTTAGAGTGATAAATTTATACTCTTAAGAGTGGTATGTTTGTAGGAAAGAGGTATATGCATGACGTTCTTTTTATGTAATGAGCATTGTAACCAATGATGAAAACAAAAATAAGATTGCCTCTTCTTCTTATTTGTTTGAGTCTTGTAATGTGTGGCATGACATGTTAGGTCATGTGAATTATAATTCTATATAAAGGTTAATAAACCATGAATTATTATCAAGTATGATTTTTTAGAAAAATCATAAATGTGAAATTTATGTAGAATCAAAATTCACAAAACTTTTTTTTTTCAAACAATTAAAAAAAATTGTGAACCTCTAGACTTAATCCACTTAGATATTAATGATTTAAAGTTTGTGCAAACTAAAAGTTAAAAAAAGTATTATATTACTTTTATTGATGATTGTATAGGGTATTGTTATACCTATTTGCTTAGAAGCAAAGTTGAAGCTCTTGAAATATTTAAACATTACAAGAATACAATTGAAAATCAACTTAACAAAAAGATAAAGGTAATAACAAGTGATAGGGGTGGAGAATACGAAGCATCATTTGTGAATTTTTGTTCCCAAAATGATATTATCCACCAAACTACTGCTCCTTATTTACCACAACAAAATAGCATTGTGGAATGTAAGAACTGAACATTAAAAGAAATGATGAATGTCGTGTTGATAAGTTCGAGAGCACCTTAGAACTTATGGAGGGAGTCAATTTTAACTTCCAATTATATACATAATAAAGTACTCCAAAAAAAAGTTAAATAAGACACCATATGAATTATAGAAAGGTAGAAGACCTTCCAATATATATCTCAAAATGTAGGGGTATTTTGCAAAGGTAACAATACTTGATCCTAAAAAGGTCAAGATAGAACCTAAAATTATGGATTGTGTATTTATCGGATATGCATACAATAGATGTGCATATCGATTTCTTGTACACAAGTCAAGTATTGAAGATATTCATCCTAATTCTATTATGGAATCAAGAAATGTTATATTAGTTGAGAATATGTTTCCATGGAAGGAAACATGAGAATATCGTTCATTTAAGAGAACGCTTGAGGCTAGCTCAAGTAGTTATCATCAATTAGAAGATGATGAAGTTGAGCTTAGAAAGAGTAAAAGGGCAAACATAATCAAAACCTTTGGTCCTGATATTTTAACATACTTGTTAGAAAATGAAACTTGAACCTACTCCGAGGAAATATCTTGTTTGAAAGCTTTTTATTAGAAGGAGACAGTCAATACTGAAATTGAATCCATTATCAATAATCATACATGAGAACTAGTGGAAATTCCTCTCGAAAGTAAACCATTAAGTCATAAATGGATCTTTAAAAGAAAGATGAAAGTTGATGGCACTATTGATCAATATAAAATTAGACTTAGACAATAAGAAGGTGTGAACTATTTTAACACATATTCACATGTGTCAAGAATAACTTCTGTATGAATATTAATAGCCATTACAGTTATTAATAAGCTTGAAATACATCAAATGGATATATATATATATATATATATATATATAGCTTTCTTAAATGGTGACCCTGAAGAGGAGGTTTACATGGAACAACCTGAGGGTTTGTTGTCAATAGACAAGAAAAGAAAGTCTGTAAACTTGTTAAATAATTAGATGGTTTGAAAAAAGCACCTAAATAACGGCATGAGAAGTTTGACAAAGTTATGTTGTCAAATGAATTCAAAATCAACGAAGTTGCTAAATATGTTTATGTAAAAAACATATATAAAGGCCATGTCATTATATGTCTCTATGTGGACGATATGTTAATTTTAGACAGCAATGATCACATGATCAAGTCTACTAAAAAAATGTTAACTAACAAGTTTGACATGAAAGACTTAGGTATTGTAAATATCATACTAGGCGTCATAACTCATTTCTGGGTTATTCTCCAAATTCATCTTTTTTCTTTTCAAAATAAAAAATAAAATAAATAAAATAATAATAGCAAGAAGATTAGCATTTTGACAAAACCAAGTTGGGAGGATTTCAAATGTAGAAAAAATTAAGCTGCAATTTTGGATGGAATCGAAAGCCTAATTGTACCCCATTTTACCCAAAACTAGAAAGACAATACAGATTCAATGTCAAGTTACATGATTATTGGATGAATCTCCATAAAAATTAAGTTCATGGACATAATTAGATTTTTAATAAGCTAATTTTATTTAATCATAGGCCAAATTAAAAGTTTAATTATGTTTAAGAATTAATTTGGGTCCAATTAAAAGATTTAATTAGGTGCAAGGACTTAATTATACTTTAAATGGTTCAAATTAATTTTATTAGGGGCTTAATTGGTGAAAAAATAAGTTTTGGAGTCTAATTTGATCTTAATTGAGAAGATTGAAATTTTAGGAGACCAAATTTAATTTTTACAAAGTTAATTGGTTCAAATTAATGGCTAAATCGAAGAAATTCACAGCCAATGACTATTTTGCAAAAGGTGTCGAACTATGAGGACCCAATTGATTGAAATCAGGGGTGAAAATGAAGAGACTTTGAAAGTTAAATGGTCAATTAAGGTCAATTTGCATAAATCCAAGATCAAGGATCAAAATGAAAAAGGCGCTGAAATTCAGGGCTAACATTGAAGTTCAGCAGGGGCAAAATTACATAAAATTAGAAGTTTATGGTCAATTAGGGGTGAAATTGAGAGAAATTAAAAGACGGATAACCAAATTGACATTTTCCAAACCCCTAAATTAAAAGTCATAATGACATCGTTTTATTTAAATGAAACGACATGTTTTAACCAAAATGGCACTGTTTTGACCAAACAATAAAAAAAAGGACTGATTAGACGATGTGTTGTCTGGAACTGTTCATCTTCTTCATCATTGGTTTCGCCCGAAAGCTGCTCGGATGGCCTCCTTTTCAAGGTACACAAATGATGGTCTGACATCTGATTACACCCTAGTATGGTTCTTTATGGCCGATTGACATCACAGCTGCCTCGATGCCGCTCCAAAATGGCCAACCCAACCAGCCTTTCTGCAGCAACTTTTTCAAGCCATAATGGAAACTTTAAGCCAAAAGTTAGGATTCTTTCGAGTCGAATCAAAGGCCAAAATTTTGCACCATTAAAGACAAAACATCACTCTTTCACCCCCTATAAATAAGAGTGGATTTCATAGCCAAAGAACAAAAAAAATTGGTTGCAAAGTTGACAAAAAACCAGCCTCCCTCCTTAGTTTTTTTCTTCCAGCTGATAGTTCTCTCTTTTTTCTCTCTCTCTCCACCATGTTTTCAGCCGCCACAACCTCAGCACCGTCGTGAACAACCACAACATAAACCCCTCCATCAACACATTTCCTCGTCGGCAATAAAAACCACCACCAATGCCACCTTTTTCGTTTTCTTCTTTTTCATCGGTCTTCCTATACCCTAGCAACATTAACCTCTCCACCTCACCCTCTCCGGCAGCCACACCACCATACCAGACCTCCTAGCAACGACAACAACACCCCTTTATACAGGTAACCTTTTCCTTCTTCTTCCTCCCTCCCTTGTTTATCTTCATCTTTTGTTGCATGTAAATGTGCAAAATGCGAATTGTAATTCACATTCTGCCATTTACAAGCACAACTTAGTCACAGGGCTGGGCCAGTGACTAAGTTGTGCTGGGTTGGACTCATTCTGGCCCAGCCCACTTAAAAAAAGTCAAGTTTGTTGGGTCATTAACGGCCCAACCCAACCTGGTTAGGTCTAGCCGAGCCTATATAAAAAAGAAGGGTATGTTGGACTGCCAATTGGTCTAACCCGATTGAGTCGGGCTAAACCCGTTTCGAGCCAACTTGGATGTTTGGGTCGGGTCCAACCTAATTTATAATAATAATAATAATAATAATAATATAATTAAAACAAAAAACAAAAAAAATCAAAAAAATTCCAAGGGTCATTTCAAAACATTCATGATTTTCTCGCATGTTTTTCTACCAATTTTGCATAATATCAGGTTGTAGACTTACACTGTAAGATATAGATCTGGGATTAAAAAATATCTGGTTTCCTCTGAAATCTCAAAAAAACAAATCATAAAATTCAAAAACTAAAAAAAAAATTCATTTAAAAAAAGCAAAAAATGTTTTGTTTTTGCATATGGTCAAATCCTAAAAGTTTTCCAAGTATATTTTTGAAAAGAAAAAAATCACAACATTTTTATCATGCTTTGTTTTAAAAAAAAATGAATATCATAACCAGTTCATGATTATCCATTAGGGTTTGACAAAAAAAAAAACTCATAATAATTATTTTGTTTAAAATGTTAGGAATTAGTTATATTTAGAAAATAAATGCGATGTTATAATTTGGATTTTAGAATGGTTAGGATTTCACTCAATAAGATAGAGACTCTTTCACGTCGGGAGATTTGCCTTGAACCTTAGAAAAAGACCAATGGACATAAAAGCGACCTAGAAAAACAATCAAACAACAATGTTGCTTACCTTAGGTAGGGTGCACTGGGGGTGATGCGTCTTCCCCTTGTACAACCAGTCCTTTACCCGGACTCTTATAGACCATAAATTTTCTAGTAACCATAATACTAGGTGGCGACTCCTGAACCTTATAATCATAATTTTATGATTATACCCAAAACCCTTTCCTTTCCCAATACTTTTCAAGAGGCTAGCCCGCCATTCGACGTCACCCCGCGACACTAGAAATAAAAATTTATAAGACATTTAATTGATTAGTATTGTCTCAAACTTATTATATTGAGAAAATTCTTGAGAAATATTTTTAAAGATGACAATAACACTGTCAAAACACTAATTGATATAAGTGTACATATGTCCAAGAATAGAGGTAAGGGAATAAACCAATTGGAATATTAGAAGCCTAATATATGTTATGAATTATATAAAGCTTCAGATTGCTTACTCAATTAGTAAACTGAGTAGATTTACAAGTAATTCAAGTATGGATAATTGGAAGGAAATAAATACACCTTAGACTATACACTATAATGGTTACCCAACAATATTAGAAGGTTATAGTGATGCTAATTGGATATCCGACACAAAGAATTTGAAATCTATAAGTGGATATAATTCTTCACATATGGTGGAGTAGTTGTGTCATGGAAATCCTCCAAACAAACATGTATCGTTAGATCCACGATGGAGTCAAAGTTTATTACTTTTGATAAAGCTGGAGAGGAAACCGAATGAATTCAGAATTTCTTAGAGAATATTCCATGTTGGCCAAAACTAGAGCCAGTTATTTGTGTCTATTGCGATAGTCAGTCAGCAATTAAAAGGGCACAAAGTAGTATGTATAATGGAAAGTCTAGACATATAAATCGTTGATATAATATCGTTAGACGCTTGCTCTCAAATTAAATTATTTTCATCGACTATGTAAAGTCAAAGAAAAACATTGCAGGGTCTTAACCAAAGGTTTGACAATAGAGCTTGTGTATAATTCATAAGGGGAATGAGCTTAAAGCCTTTAAAAAATGAAAGAGAGTAATGATGGTAACCATACCTAGTTGATTGGAGATTCCAAGATCTAGATTCAAATAGAAAACTAAGTCATATAACATTCTCGGTAGCACTAGAAAATTATTTTTTCCTACTTATTCCTATGATAAAATAAGTGTTAGTTGCAGTGTGATAAAATGTGAACCAAGCTCTTAATGATTTCTATTTCTTGGTACACCAAGTGGAGTATAGCAAAAAAAATTTAATGAAAGATCACCTATATGAGTGAGAAATGTGGTTGTTTCTTTGAGAATTTTGATAAAGGCTGAATTCTCTAAAGCACTCAAGAATCCAAGAGTTGTTCAGGGCCAAAATGAACACAATAGTGAAAACTAAAGGAAATCTCTAGGTAGAGAACTATATAAGTACTATCATCTTGGTTTATATAAAATGCTGAATAGTTCAAGACTTCGCGTTCACTATTTAGTCGAGTGAATCCGATAGTATTTCACTCAAGAAAGTTCAAAGCTAAAAGCTACCTATCCTAATATTATAATCTACGAAATCAGTATCTCTCAACAAATCTTTAAATCATTTTCAAACTAGTGAGACAATTTCTATATATATAGGGGATTGTTAAAATTTTGTTTTAAATGAATAAATTATGGGTGAATAAGAAATTAATCTCAAAGAACCCTTGGTTTTTCCACTAAAAAAACTCTTGCTTTTTCTAGATTTAGTTCTTTATTTATGGTGACTAATGAATGATTGATAATGGTGGGAATCAATCTTTATTAATTCTTCAACCTTTTAGCTTCCAAAATTCACTATAAAAAAGAGGGTGAAGAAAGAGTTTAGAACTTGTATTTTTCCACACTTTTTTTGTATTAACACCAGGTATTCAGGTCGAGGCCCGACTAATCTTGAGGGTGCACAGGCTTTCGGCAAGGAGTTTCCTACAAGTGCACCATGGTTAAGTCATGGGCTTTGCCAAATTCCGATGGCCCCATAGAATTGTTTACACCTGACAAAAGTCGAACCTAGGATCTTGGACAAGAGCACACTGCCAAGTCCCAGCTCTTCTCTGCTATGCCAACTCTATAGGGTTTTCCACACTTTTACGCACCTTATTTTTAGTGTTTTCATTCCTTTTATGCTTTGATTTTCCTCTCAAATCCAGAGCTTAAGTTCATCTTGTTGAGAGATATTTGAGTTATATAATCTTTGGTTCAAAAAGCTTGTTTAAAAATACATCTAAACCAAGGTGGTGTTATTGGAATCTTGAAAGGCATATTGCAAACATCCTAATTGCACAAGTGAGGAGTAATAAAGCTTTAAGAATAAAAAGAAAATCATCATTGACAACAACAAAAGTCTCATTACTTTAAAGTGCTTCAACAAGTAAGTACCTTCCTTTATTTTAATTTAAACATATATATTTTTATTATTAGTATGCATGTTAGGACTTTGAATTAATATCAATTATAAGTTTGGATATTTTTATTGTTAGTATGCATGCTAGTTCTTTGAATTAATATTAATTATAAGTTTGGATATATGTTTGGTATGCATGCTAGTATTATATTTGTGTTGAAAACATGTTTGCTACGAGTTATTTATTTATTGCATGCTTATAGATTTAAACTTGTATGAACTCTAGGTTTTTTTTGAAAACTTTCTTATGTTTAGCATGACTTGTTATGATAAACTAAACATCATTACTCACTAGTTTAATATACACATCTATAAAATTTGATCTATAATTATAAATATCATGCTCATGCTTAGATATAAGAAATATATTAGACAAATACAAAACCATGTAATTTATGTGAACTCTCTCTTTCTTTCTCTATATATATATAAAAAAAACTCTTTGTTACGATACTTACATGCATAATTGCCCTCCAAATATATTATCTCTAACACATTATATAGAATTTGTTTGTCAACATACCTATTTTTAATTTATTTAGGGAAGAATATGAGATTGGTTAAGCTTCCAACTACATTTGACTCCTCGAGTCTCAAATACTTTAATCAGTCTAAAAAAAAATTAAATAACCTGTCTAATAAATGATTTGAGCCTTGTCATAGTTAAACTTTCGATTCAGATTTAATAATTATAGTCTTAGTTAGCAAGCAATGAAATGCTTCTGCGATTATTGAGGGATATTTTTAATTTATCAGCTATCATATTCTTAAGTTTTCCAACAAATCATATATATATACTAGCATATTGGCCCGCGCTCTGCAACGGGTCAATAATAATTTTTTTTCAAATGTAAAAAATTATGAAGAGTATAGAGAATATATTAAGTGTCTTGGGTCTGACGGTAATGTCAGACCCAATGCGCTATTAGATATGGCTGCAAAACCAATATCCTTGGGTCTGGCAGCCTAGAAGTCCAAAAGTTGTTAGGTCTGATTGGGTAGTAGGACCCAACGCTATTGGGTCCTACTAGGAGACAGAACCCAACGTTTCTTTCCTCCTCTTCTATCACCAGCACCCTTTGAAAGCCGCCTTACAATCCTTCCTCTAGAAAAATCTCACCTGACTCTCTAACTTTCTTCACTAGAGAGTAAGAAAATGAATCGCATCCCTGCATCCTTGGATAGAAGCAAAGTAGTCATGATCATCCAAAGATTCTTAATAGGTATAATCATAGGCTGGAGCATTAGGCATTTCATCGAGTAAACGGTTGACTACTAGAGCCCAGAGTGAAAAAGGAGGCACCGAATATAACAAAAATATCTTGAAGAGACTGTGGAAGGCCGCTCTTTTTTTAGCTTAGACTAAGGACACTGATTCCTTGTGTTATAATAGAAACTGCCCACGCGCAAATAAAAGCCCTCATAACACTGTAGCTCGCTAACTTCATAGAGGATGAAGCAGGACCCAATGCTATTGGGTCCTGCTAGGCAGCCGAAACCAACGCTAGTGGGTCCTGTTGGGCATCCAGACCCGATATCCTTAGGTTTGGCCGCCGTGCAAAACCCATCAGCCTTGGGTCTAATGGCCAAGCTAGACCCAACAACACTTTTTGACTAAAAAACACAAGACAACACCCCATGATGCTACAATGTCGTCCACAGTTCAAACACTTTATATCTACAATATAGTTCACAGTACAATGAGTATATGTTAATAGTACATGCATAGTGTTTTTCTCCAGCCTTTTATATATTAAATTGCAATTCAATATATATATATATATTGCAATTCAATGTGCTTTTCTACTCTTGTTTTTGACAATATTATTTGAAAGAGAAAATAAAATAAAGTATGATTTTTTTGGCCTTTATTTATAACACATAGAAATAAAAAGCTTTAATTGGTCCAATGATGTACTTTAAAAGCCCGTAAGAAATGCCCAAGAGCCAGCAAATTAAAGCATTTGAGACTCGAGGAGTCAGATGTAGGTGGGAGCTCAACTAATCCCATCTTCTCCCCTAAAAATAAATCAGAAATAGGTATGTTGACGAACAAATGCTATATAATGTGTCGGAGATAATAAATTTGGAGGGCAATTACACATGCAGGTATCGCAATAAAGAGTGTGTGTAGAGAGAGAGAGAGAGTTCACATAAATGAACATGGCTTTGTATTTGTCTAATAGACTTCTTATATCTAACCGTGATTGTCTTAGAATTTAGGATATTTTAGGTTAAATAATTTTTTTTTATCTTTTTAGATTGTTTTGATGGGTTAATATTAAAAATAATTTAAAAAAATAAAAAAAATATATTATTTTAAAATATTTTAAAATAAAAAATATTTTAAAAATAAATGTTATTATTATCACTAGACTATATTTGATAGTGTGATTGTGGTAGCTTTTCAAAGTACTTTTCATTCATAAATATATTAAAATAATATTTTTTTTATTTTTAAAAAATTATTTTTGATATCAGTATATTAAAATAATTTAAAAATATTAAAAATATATTAATTTTAAATAAAAAAAATTAAAAATTTTAATATCAACGCGTTTCCCAACAGTATTATTTATCTTAAAGAACAGACATCGGACGTGTTCTAATTTGTTTCTTTAGAAAAAGTCTTCCAGGCGGCGAGAATATTGTGGTGCTGACATAGGCACGTCAACTACATCATTCATGGTGGCTATAACACTACGAAGCTTTCTAGTTCTCTTTAGTCTTCCCCATCAGATTTTGAAACCATTGAACCTGGCAACGGGCCCATGAGATGCTGCCTGCAAAGGATTAAGTACAGGTGTAACTGTCTAGAAATATGATAATGATAAACTATTTACAAGATGATTTTGATTAAATTACAAATGTATAGTTTAATCTAAGAGATTATATGTAATATATTTAAAATTAGTTCAATTTAAAATGTTTAAAAATGATTGCATGCAAATTGATAAGGTAAAATAAAATACTTAAATTTGCAATTGAATTAAGAGATGTTTTTGGCATGAGCCAATGAAGTTGGTTGTAGAAAATCCATCGGTTGCTTTAAAGAGCCTTTCGGAAGAGATTTGAGGAAATGACTCTATTGAGTATTAGAAGAGTGCTCCTTTTTTTTCTTTTTGAACCAGCAAAACAAGAAAGATGAGACAGTGATGACTCCAACAAGAGCACAAGGTATTGTGATTGCCAATAAATATTGCAGATGAGACATTTTTGTCTTCTTTGGCTCTTTGTTGGGACATTCAGGCAAATGCAATTCCAAAATTCCACCACAAAGTTTGTCATTTCCAACAACTGATACTGCACTCTCGTTTGTGAAAACTCCCTTCCTCGGAACCTCCCCCTCAAAATTGTTATAGGAAAGATTTAAACTTATGAAAGGGATTGTCACAAGAAAGTTTGGAAGTTGGCCTGACAGATTGTTACAAGAAAGGTCAAGAAATTGAATTCCCCTCAAAGAACTAAATGATGAAGGAATAGATCCTTGGAAGAAATTATCCTCCATGTGCAGGACCTCGAGGCTGGTGCATCCTCCAAAACTAGTTGGAATTTCACTAGACAGCATGTTCCAAGAGACATCCAGTTCACTCAGACCTTTTAGACTACCAATGGTTGAAGGCAAGGAACCAGTAAATTGGTTATGAGATAGATTCAGTGAAAATAATACAGAGGAGGTACCGAAAAGTTGTTCTGGTATGCTGCCATTGAGGTTGTTTCTAGAAAGGCCCAACGACACCAAGTTTTTACAACCTCCAAGACTAGCAGGGATGGTGTCTTGTAATTTGTTATCATCTAAATAAAGGACACTCAACAATGACAGATTTCCTAAAGAAGATGGAATTTTTCCTGACAGTCTATTGGAAAAGAGTGAAAACTGCTCTAGCTTTCGTAGATTACCAAAAGAAGCTGGAATTTCACCAGTGAATTGATTTCGATCCATGTATAGGAAAGTTAAGTTAACTAGGTTCCCTATACCTGAAGGGATCCGTCCGACTATGTGATTTCCTGAGAGCCCAAAATAAGCCATATATGTTGAAAGATTTCCTACTGTAATCGGCAGCGATCCTTCTAATCTGTTGTTGTTGATGCTCACAACTTTTAACATGCTGCAGTTGGTCAGAGAAGCATGAAACGCCATTTCATCATCTCCTCCGGTTCCCAGGTTATTACTTCCGAAATGCAGTCGAGAGAGATGATGTAGTTTTCCAAAAATATCAGGTATTTTTCCCGTCAAACTGTTATATGTAAAAGAAACAATATCAAGCTCAGAAGCATTGGATAATAACCCTGGAATCGGTCCGGAAAAGTGGTTCTGCCATACTGCAAGCCTAAATTCGACGGAAGACTTCCGCGAAATCCATTGCCACCCAAATAGAAAGTAGTAATCAACGATAGATTATATAGAGATGGAGGGATGAAACCCGAAAGTTTATTTTCACCGAGCAGAAGACTAGTTAATCTCTTCAGTCGGCCTAAAGAATCAGGAATAGTTCCCTCCAAAACATTTCTTCTCAAAGACAAACTTTCAAGGGAGGTAAGATTACCGATGGAGTGCGGTATCTTTCCCTGGAGATTATTCTGACGAAAAGAGAGTATTGTGAGCTTTGACAAGAAACCAAGCTCCATAGGAATCTCACCCCCAAGCTTGTTACGATCAATATAGAGCTCTGCAAGGCTGGAGCAGCCTGACAAGTTGGCTGGAATTTTGCCTTCTATGGAATTATTGGTCAGCATCAGAACTCGTAATCTCAACAGACGCCCAACTTCAGGTGGAATTTCACCATGAATTATGTTGTTTGCGAGTCTTATTTCTCGAAGGAAGCTAATGTTTCCCACGTAAGGAGCCAATTTTTGGTCCACTAGATTGATAATTCTGACCCTTCCATGTCGACGGCCACATGTGATCCCTGGCCAGTTGCAGAAATCGAGAGAATCATTCCACGAGCTCAAGGTATTACTGTGCGGGTCTTGTATCTTTGCTTTGAAGGCTAGCAAGGCTTCATAATCCGTCTCGTTTCCACCAAAGCTACGAGGAGCAGTGATTGTTGAAGCTGCAGTGAGGAGGAAAGAGTAGGTTGAAATCAGTGGCAGTGCTTTTCCTTGCATCAGTACAATGAGCACAGCAACAAGGTTCTGGACACAAAATGAAGACAATAGGTTCATCTTTGGAATTTAGAGGGATGACGATTGTACAGTGATAGACTGATAGCAAGCAGGTTGAAGACAACGTCTTTTTTCTTTACTACCATGAGACAACAAGACATACGAACGAAGATCTTTGGACAGGCTTCGGCGATTCTAAGGAATAAATTTAATTAGTTAGCATATACCATCGAGCTTTGTTACAAATTAATCTACAAGTATATATTTTTAGCCATTTAATGTCCTTTTCTTCTCTTGTTTTTGACAAAATTATCAGGGGACACCATGTGCAAAATATTTTTAATCTTAATGTGTTTTGCCCATTATAAATTACAAACAGGTAGGCTTAGTAGTTTAAATTATAAGTAAATCAGTTTTTACTCAGCCTGATGGTTTTGTGGGTTTTTTTTTTTTTTTTGAGCACAGAGTTCTAAATTGGTAAAGAAATAATGAGTTCTTGAGTAGTCGTCAAGGGTTTTAGCTAGTTGTGCACTGATTTTACAGTAGCAGAAGAAAGAAATGGCTTTAATAGGCAATATGAAATGAACAATTTTTGTGATCAGAGTGTGTTAAGAATTTCAGTAAGCATAAAGAGTGAAGAATTCTGGTTTCGTAGAAGCTAGAATAATATGTTTTTTACTCATGAAAACTTGTTTTTTATTTATTTTATATATAAAAATTTATTTCATAGCAGTTTTAAGTAAATATAAATTTTTAAAATCTATTATTTTTAAATTGTAATGGTAACTTTTATGGTTGTGATATAAAAAAATTAAAAAATTTTTAAATTTTTTTTTAATCATATGATATGTTTTAAAATATGATCAAGAAATTTTAATTTTTCATGAAAAATCTAGAGAAGTATTTGATCGTTAAAACTTAAGATTACAGAAAACATCAATTACTAAGCAGTTCCTCGTTAATATATCAAAAAATATGAAAGCTAGTTCTAAGTCCCAACATATCTAATTTGGATAGGTTGATTATATTTTCGCAAAGATTATTTCATATTTTAAGTATATTTTGGTGTTGTTCTCCCTTCTTTTTCATTCATGTAAAGATATAGTTCTTCGTCAGCTATATTGATAGTTACAGACACGATTCAAAGTTCAACTCAAGTCCAACATCAATAATTATTTTTTATTCGATTTAGTTTTTATTAAAAAAAAATAATTAAATTAATTTTTTTAAAAAAAAACCGAAATTAATTCAAATCAAATTGAACTGGTCGGTTTTTTTAAAATTTTAATCGGTTTAATCGGTTTTTTTCACGGTTTGGTTTTTTCAGTTATTATTTTTCCGGTTTTCTCAGTTTAATTGGTTTTTTTATTTTTTTGCTCACCTCAAGTTGCGAAGTAAACCTATAAGTATAGATACGTAGATTAATTTCAAAATAATATTGTTTGAATATTTAAAAAAAAATCTTTTGAATTGACCTAATTAAATTTTATATAAGTTTAATAAGAAAAATTGAAGTGATGAGATGATAATTAAGTAATTTTAATTTTATCACATCAACTTTGTATATAGATTAAAAATAAATCTAACTTATATAAAGTTTGAATCATAAAGTTATTGAGTTAATTTAATGAATTTAATTGAATTTCATAATTAAAATTATATTTTGCGAGAGAGTATTTTTAATATATATATTAAAAACCCATTATACAAACTTAATAGTTAGATTCAGGTTCAGACTTGTATTTAAAATTGTGATGTATGATGTTTTAGAAAATGATTTTTATTTAAAAATATATAAAAATAATATTTTTTTATTTACTATTTTTAACATAAAATTTCAGTAAATCAAGAAAATAAAAAATATATTAATTTTAAAAAATTAAAATCTAAAAAATACGTTCCAACAACAATCGCAAGACTCAATTATCATACAAACCCCAAACCCAAAATGACATTCTTGCTGGGCTCCAGATTGATACATCAAAGCCCTATCGCCATCCCAAATCAGCAAAGCTTCGACCAGGAAGCAAGCGAGAAAGAAGAGAGATGCGTGCTTCATTTTGAAGAAGATAAAGAAGGGCCACGTTGCCTTGGTCTTTTACTTGAAGAAGAAGAGGAGGAGGAAGAGCAGTTATGGACGAAGAAGCAGTAGTGAAATTTGTGGAGACATATTTAAAGAAGAAAGGGTTCAAGCAAGCAGAGCTCGCTTTCCATGAAGAAATCCAGCAGCAGCATCAACAACAAAACAACAGCAATAATGCTATCAGTATCCACTCGGATCCTGATCTCTCTTCCCTCCTTCACTCCCTCTCTCAGTAACTCACGAACCCTACTCTTTCTTTCTTTTTAGTTTTTACTCAGCTTGATGCTTTTGTAGTTTTTTTTTTTTT
>Ga0307513_10003303_pt1 | contig 21966 bp, 26 predicted proteins | sample 15_EM_MG_FD_202174 | JGI IMG/M metagenome (GOLD analysis project Ga0307513, IMG submission 202174) | Populus trichocarpa ectomycorrhiza microbial communities from riparian zone in the Pacific Northwest, United States - 15_EM | ecosystem: Host-associated > Plants > Roots > Unclassified | place... | reverse complement strand
TTTCATCGCGAGCCGCTGTTCGGGATGGACAATGACACAACCTTCCCTCGGGCCGACGCCCACGCAGCCAGCACCCTCTCATTGCCCATTCACGCCCATCTGACGCCCGAGCAGGTCGATCATATCACGCAGTCGGTCATCGATTTCTTCCGAGCGAGGCGTTGAGCATCGACGTCATTGCAGTCGGGTCCAGCCCACTGACCTTGATGCGTGCGAGCCGTCTGGCCGAGCAAGGCCGGCGCGTCGCGGTCATGGATCGCGCTCTGAGCGTCGGTGGAGCGTGGGCCACCGCCGATGTCCTAGGCTTCAGGAACGTCGAAATCGGCGTGCACCTCCTGGAAAACCGGCCAAGCCTGTATCGAGCAATTGCGGATCTGGACGGGCTGAACATGCAGCGCGATCCCTGCGTCGCGCTCTTGAATGGACGCATGCTGCCGATGTCGAGCGCCAGGATCCTTTTCCACTGTGGAGTGGGTGCGAACAGCCTCAGACGCGGAGCCGTTGACCGGGCCCGTCGCAGCTTCCAGAGCGCGCGGCGCGCGGCGTGCCATGTCACCGATAGCTTTTACTACCCCTGTGGCGGCGCTGCTCGGCTGGTCGCCGGCTTGGCGGCCCGCCTGCGGGCGTCCGGCGGGCAGATCCACCTCGGCGAGGAAATCCATCGCGTCGACATCCAACATGGCGGCGTGCAATGTCACACGTCGACAGGCACGGTCTCCGCGTCGATGCTCCTAGCCTCATCCCGCGCCTTGCCGCCTCTCTGGCTGCAAGGCAGTCGTCAGGCCCCCCAGGCGGACCAGACGCGCGTCTTCAATGCCGTCCTGCACATCCGCTCGCCTGCCGGGCTCAAGAGCTCCTACGTTGAGATTCTCGGGGACAAGCATCTGAAGCGGGTAAGGGATGTCGGGCGCCTGACGGATCCCCCGCCCACCCCCGGCGAATCGTTGCTTTGCGTCCAGTATCGCGACCCCAAACGCGTCACGCGTGAAGGACTCGGACCCTATCTCACCAAGCACCTCGTTCGGCTCAATCTCATCGATCCGCGCGCGGAAGTCCTGGGAGTGCACACAAGCGAGACCCGCCTCACGACGGTCACCGACGCGGCCCTGACCGACCTAGAGCGGCGGGCTGCCTCTGCCCTCCAGCTCTTGAGGACGACTGACTTTGCGGATGGATTTGTCACGGCGCAGCGGAATCTGCGCGGCCTGCTGTCGCCCCACGACGCGGTGATATGAGAGTCTCATAGGCAGCCAGAAGCGATGCGGCCTCGCGACGCCAGTCGAACTTATTCCGGGCCACCGCTCTCGCCTGTTCACCTTTTTCAATCCGCAGCCTTGGATCGTCGATCAAGGTCGCGAGCGCGTCAGCTAAACCGCCCGGGTCGTCGCTGGCCGAATAGGTGCCGGCGCTTCCGAGAAGCCGCACGGTCTCGCGGAGCGAATAGCAAACGATTGGAATCCCCAAGGCGCTGTATTCGAAGACCTTGTTCATGGAGAGCTTGTCGTTGAAGCTGTTGCGTGGGTCTGGGATGATCCCGATGTCGAAATCGCTAAGCTGTGCTGCCAGGGCGTCGCCTGAAAGGTAGCCGCGGAACGTCACGTGCTCGGAGATCCCAAGTTCGTCCGCCAGTTCAACAATCTCCGCGAGTGCTGGCCCGCTCCCGACCACCACCAGCTGAAAATCTGTCAAGCCCAGCGTGTTGCGCAGTCCTGCAACCGCCCGAAGCATATGATCCAAGCCGTCTTGTCGGCCGATGATCCCAAGGTATCCAAGCACTAGGCTCTTCCCGCGCCGGGCACTCGTGTCAGCTGTACGGCGCTCGACATGAGACGCGTCTGGGATGGTGTGGACGACAAATACCCTATCACTGGCTTTGCCGCCTCGCGTGACGGCCAGTTCCCGGAAGGTCTCATTGGATGAAAGAACCACATCGGCAAAAGCGAATGACCAACGCTCCAAACGCAACAACAGACGATGCATCAAGCCGCGTCCGTATAGGGTCTCGTAGAGCTCTGGCGAAAGGTCGTGATGGTCAAACACGAACCTGACGCCGAAGAGCTTGTAAGGAAGCGCCAGGAGGAAAAGGAAATCGGGGGGATTGCAGGCGTGCACCACATCGAACCCGCGCGTCAGAGCGAGCAGTAACAGCAGACGCGCCTGGTGGAATATCGCCCCGGCATATTCGAGAATATGGCCGCCGAAGGACCGGCCTTCGACAGGCAACCAATGTCGGTAGATGTCAATCCCGTCTAGACGTTCCCGACTGGCGGGGCTTGACGGGCCCTTGGGGCAGATGACCGAAACCTGCCAGCCGGCATCGCGTAGGGCCTGTGCTTCCTGCCACACATGCCGGTCCAACGGCACCGGCAGATTCTCCACGAGAATCACGCAGCGCCTCAACTTCATGTGCCCCTTGCTCCGCGACAACGAAACCCCGGCTTATGAACCCGACAACGCCCATGTAGGTCGTTACAAGTTAGCCTACTCAGCCTACTCAGGCAGATCATGAATGCCGAGCGCCCGCAGACACCCGAGACCCCGTTGGTGTCCGTCATAATCCCCCATCTCAACGACCTTGCGGGTCTGAATGTCTGCCTCGCGCGCCTTTGCCAGCAATCCTATCCGCACGACCGGTTCGAGGTCATTGTCGCCGACAATGGCAGCGATTGCGACCTCGCAACCCTGCAAGGTCTTATCGCTGATCGGGCCCGTTTGGTGTTTGCCTCCGTGCGAGGGGCGGGACCAGCCCGAAACGCTGGGGTGGCAGCGGCGCGCGGCGGCATCTTGGCCTTCACCGACGCAGATTGTGAGCCTGCCAGCGATTGGTTAGAATCCGGAGTTTCAGCCCTACGAGAAGATTCATTTGTGGGCGGAAGTGTCACCGTCACCGTTAGGGATGTGGAGCGACCGACACCGGCCGAAGCAGTGGAGTTGGCGTTTGGCTTCCAGATCGCTCGTTACGCAAAATCGCGGGGCTTCGTTGCGAGCTGCAATCTCTTTGTCACCCGAGACGATTTTCATCGCGTGGGAGGTTTCCTTGCCGAAGTTAGCGAAGACGTAGAGTGGTGTTGGCGAGCCCAAGCTCTAGGGCTTCAACTGACGTTTGACCCAAATATTCGGATAGCGCACGCAGCGCGCTCCACTTGGCCCGCTCTGCGCGACAAATACGCTCGCGTGACCGACGAGACCTTTCATCTTGGGCGAACCAGAAGGCCGCCCGGACTGCGTTGGACGCTACGCGCTCTCGCGATTGCGATTTCTCCGCTTCTGCAGGGCGGCCGGTTGCTGGTCGACAGGCGCGTTCCACGCATGACCACTCGAATGAAGGCGCTGGGACTGCTCTGTGCTCTGCGCGCCCGACGCGCCCTTCGAATGATTGAGCTGCTAGGGGAAGCTACTAAGCTCACGAACTCCGATCCTGTCCGCTAAGCGCCAGGAGCGGCGTCAAGGTCACAACATGTTGTGAAACTCGCGGTCCCAGCCGCTCTCGCGGCTCCCTCAGGCATCGCGATAGGGCTGGCGCGTGGCGATTCCGGATTGGCGCCGCTACGCCGCTACGAGCCGGAGGGGACGCAGAACCCGCGCTGGGACACCTATGACGTCGACGTCGACGCCTGCGGCCCGATGGTGCTGGACGTGCTGATCCACATCAAGTCGACGGTGGACCCGACGCTGGCGTTCCGGCGCTCCTGCCGCGAGGGGGTCTGCGGGTCGTGCGCCATGAACATCGGCGGGCGCAACACCCTGGCCTGCACCCACGGCTGGGCGGACACGCCGGGCAAGGACTGCCAGGTCTCGCCGCTGCCCTCGATGCCGATCATCAAGGACCTGATCCCCGACCTGACGATGTTCTACGCCCAACACCAATCAAGCCGCGGCTCGATCCCATTCGCAATACACAGGGACCCAGGCTGTCGAGACAGATTGCGCCAAGGCCGAAGTCATCGATGAGCGGGTGTCAAATTAGTGCACTGTCACCGTAATTAAGGGGGCGAATCGACCCGTATGAGACGTTCGAGAGGTCCGCTTCCGATCGCCGGTGGAGAGGTTAGCTAGCGCCAAGCATGCATGACTACCCGGTTCGCCTTCCAGAACGAGTCCGGACGCCGCCAATGAGGGCGCATGAGCGGGTGTCCGGTCATCTCTATCCGCTTGAAACCGAGCTCGCGCGCCATACCGGCCAAGCAGCGATTATTCGGGGCCCAGAAGTTGGTCGGATCGTTGCCCAGTTCGTCGCCTTCATAGAACCGCATCACCGGCCAGGGCAGACGATCCAACGCCGTCACCGTCTCTACGATCAGCAACTCGCCGGCCACCGACGCCGCCTTGGCCAGCGCCGTCAGCGGATCCTTCACGTGGTAGAGGACGCCAAGAAACAGAACCACGTCATGCATACCCACCGTCTCGGGCGAAATTTGCGGTACGTCGATGTCGAGCGAGCTGATCTTCGATCCGAGCTTGGCGTAGGCGTAGTCAAACCCGCCCTTGTTGCCCCAGCCCGGTCCGGACCAGTGGAAGTTGTCGGTGGCCAGCACGCGCGCGGCTCCGCGTCGCTCCGCCTCGAAGGAGAAGAAGCCGTCGCTGGCCCCGATATCCAGCAAACTCTTGCCGGCCACTCCGTGCTTGAAGATAACGCCCGCCTCTGCCTCTAAAACCGCAGCGGTTTTAGAGCCCGGCGTGACCTCCCCATCGGGAAAGCTGTGAGTGTGGAACCAAGGAGTCGTCGGGGCGGGCGGGTTACTCATATCTGTACCTCAAAAGGGCGCAGCGGCGTCGAAACGATGATAACGCATCTGCGCCAGGATGATTCGTAGCGATCTGATATCGCGAATGGCCGACTTCCACCCTCCAGAGATATTCCCAAGGTCCGCTCCAGGGCGGTGACGATGAACGTCCACTCGGAATTACGGTGACAGTGCACTCTATTCCGTATTCCGACTTCAAAGTCCCCGGGGGAATTACGGTGACAGTGCACTCTATTCCGACTTCAAAGTCCCCGGCGCCCGCCCGCGTTGGGCCGGGCTCGGCGGGCGGCGGCTTTCACGCTGCAGGTGGGTGAGGCGCGCTTCGTCGTCCAGGGTCGGCGTGATGCGGAAGGCCTGGAAAGAGGGAATTACGGTGACAGTGCACTCTATTCCGACCGCAAACTCCCCGGCGCCCGCCCGGGTTTGGCCGGCCTCGGCGGGCGGCGGCTTTCACGCGCGGGTGGGTGAGGCGCGCTTCGTCGTGCAGGGGGCGGCGTGAGGCGGGAGGCCTGGAAAGAGGGCGCGGGCGAGAAGGGGGTATGCCGAAGCTGAAGTCATCGGTGAGCGGGGCGTCAAATTAGTGCACTGTCACCGTAATGCCTGTCACCGTAATGCCCGTAATGCAGGTCTGCCCCAAGGGGCTGAACCCGGCCAAGGCCGTCGCCGAGGTGAAGAAGATGCTGGTGGAGCGGGTGGTCTAGGGACGGCGGTTTTCCGGGCCACGGAAAACACGGACGGAGGCGCGATGGGCGCGGCCTTCTCCTCTCCCCCGACGCGGGACGCGCGGGGGGAGAGGGCAGGGTGAGGGGCGGCGCGTGAGGTCGTCTCCCGCCGCTGGGCGCCCAAGGGCCCTCGCCTGACCCTCGGGAGAGACTGACAGGTCCAGCCGCCCCTCACCCTGCCCTCTCCCCTCGGGCTTCGCCTCGGGGGCGAGGCGGTGGGAGCCACGGCGGGGGCTGTCCTGACGGACGGCTGGACAGGGGTGGGGATATGGCTGCAGGTGTGTTGGCCATGGGTGTTGTGTCACCGTAGTCCACGCTGGCCTGGTCGACAGGCGCGGGTCGTGATGAGAGGCCTTCAGTGCTCTATCTGATCCTCAAGGCCGCGCTCTCCGGGGTCATCATCGCGGTCGTGTCCGAGACCGCGAAACGCTCGCCGGGGTTTGGCGCACTCATCGCCTCGCTGCCGCTGGTCTCCGTCCTGGGGATGATCTGGCTCTGGCGAGACACCCACGATCCGGACCGCATGGCGGCGCACGCCGGGGCCACCTTCTGGTACGTCCTGCCGTCGCTGCCGATGTTCCTGCTGATCCCGGCGCTGCTGAAGCACGGTCTGCCGTTTTGGGGTGCGCTGGTCGCCGGCTGTCTAGTGACCATCGGACTCTACCTGGCGATGACCTGGATCGGACCGCGCCTCGGGCTGAGGCTGTGACCGGTCTCCGCGGGCTGGGGGCGATCCTGCGGGGCGCCGGCCTTGCCGCCGTCTGCGCCATCGTTGGAGCCTGTGGTCCCTCGCGCGCGGGCCAGGCGGGTCTCATTCTTGAGCGCACCATCCCGCTGCCGGGGGTCGTGGGCCGCATCGACCACCTGGCCATCGACCTCGCGGGCGGGCGGCTGTTCGTGGCGGCGCTCGGCAACAATACCGTCGAGGTCGTCGACCTGCGGACGGGCGGGCGCCTGGCCCAGGTCCGGGGTCAGGTCGAACCACAGGGCCTTGCCTGGCTGCCGGAGCGCGGAGAGCTGGTCGTGGCGAGCGGCGATGGCCAGGTCGGAGTCTATGCCGGCGCCGACCTCAAGCGCGTCGCGTTGGTGAAGGTCGGCGAGGACGCCGACAATGTGAGGGTCGATGGGGCGGGTCGGGCGGTCGTCGGCTATGGCGCCGGCGCGCTAGCCACCCTCGACCCGGCGAGCCGCGCGGTGGTGGCGACGGTGCGGCTGCCTGCGCATCCCGAGAGTTTTCGCATCGACGGGTCCCGGGCCTTCGTCAACCTGCCGGACGCCCGGCAGACCGCCGTCGTCGACCTGACGACCGGCGCCGTGACGGCGACCTGGCCGACCTTGCGACCGCGCTGGCATTTTCCCATGGCCCTGGACAAGGCCCAGGGGCTCCTGGCCATCGCCGACCGGTTGCCCGCCCGCCTGCGCCTGCTCGACATGGCCGACGGCCACACCGTGCTGGAGACCGGCGTCTGCGGCGACTCCGACGACCTGTTCTTCGATGACAAGCGACGGCGGCTCTACGTCATCTGCGGGTCCGGCGACGTGGACGTCTTCGAGAGCGCCCGGGGCGCGAGCTACGTGCGCACGGCCCGGATCGCCACGCGCAAGGGCGCGCGCACGGGCCTGTTCGTGCCGGAGGACGACCGCCTCTACGTCGCCGCGCGGGCCGTGGGGTCCGAGTCCGCGGCGCTCCTCGTCTACCGACCCGCGCCCTGACCGGGCGCCGCGGGCCTTGAACGCCGCCGCCAGGGGTCTAGTCTTGTGCGGTCCGGGCCGATGCGGGTCGCCCGGTTGCAGACGGTTCGCCGTCCAAGACCCGCGCCTTCGATCCGGCCCGCAAGGCCGGGCGGGAGCGCGTTGTGTCCGAGTTTACCCTCACATCCGACAAAGTCGCAGGGCAGGCCAGGCGCCGGCGCCTGCCGCCCGGCTTGCCGCGGCGCGCCGCCCAAGTCGCTCACCCTTCACCCCTGGAGTAGCCCATGACCCAACCGAACCTCGATCGCCGCCTCCTGCTGGGCGGCCTGGCCCTGGCCGGCGCCGCCGCAACCGCCGCAACCGCCACGGCGGCGTCGGCCCAGGCGCCGACGCCCGGCTACACGGCCCAGCCCCTGCCGTTCGACCCGAAGGCGGTGCCGGGCCTCTCCGAGAAGCTGCTCGTCAGCCATCACGACAACAACTACGCGGGCGCGGTGAAGCGGCTGGGCGCGATCCGCGGCGAGTTCGCGAAGCTGGACCCGGCGACGGCGCCCGTCTTCATCCTCAACGGCCTGAAGCGCGAGGAGTTGATCGCCTGGAATTCGATGATCCTGCACGAGATATATTTCGCCGGCCTGGCGCCCGCTGCGGCGCCGGGCGCGGCGCTCGCCCAGGCGGTTGAACGAGACTTCGGCAGTCACGACCGCTGGGCCGCGGAATTCTCGGGCATGGGCAAGGCGCTGGGTGGCGGATCGGGCTGGGTGCTGCTGACCTACAGCCGCCGCAACGGCCGGCTGGTGAACACCTGGGCCGCCGACCACAGCATGACCCTGGCCGACGGCGCGCCGCTGCTGGCGCTCGACATGTACGAGCACGCCTATCAGATGGACTACGGCGCCAAGGCCGGCGACTACGTGAACGCCTTCATGAAGGCGGTGTCGTGGACGCACGCCAACGACGCGTTCCGCCGCGCGACCGTGGCCTAGATGTCGGCGCCGCCCGTCACCCGGTCCTCCGCCTCGCCCCGCCGCTGACCTGTCCCAGCCGCTGGCGCAGGGCGCCGCCGCGGCCCTGCGAGTCCACGATCCGGTCGACCAGCATGTCGTCGCGGAAGCGCCTGGCGGCGGCGATCTCTTCGGCGAAGGCGGGGTGGCGGCGGAGCCAGGCGTAGAGGGTGACGGGGTGGGGGGCGCCTGCGACGGCCTGGGCGGCGCTACGGAGGGAGCCGCCGTGGAGGATGTGGTGGGCGATGGCCTCGGTGAGGGCCGGGGTGCAGGCGCTGCGGGCCTGCATGCGGCGGCGGTGGCCGGCTTGTTTGGCGATCTTGAGGACGGTGTCGAAGTGGGGGTGGCGGCGGCGCCAGCGGCGCAGCGCGGTCTCGCCGGGCATGGCGGGGTCGCGGGCGAGGTCCGGGATCGTCTCGCCCTTGCTGAGGCGCAGGACGATCTGGTCGGCGACGGCCGGGTCGAACCTGGCCCAGGCAGGGTCGCGGACCTCGCGGGCGAACTGGGCGGCGTCCTTGAGGGCCTGGGCGAAGTCGGGGCGTTCGCGCTTCCAGGTGTCGAGGCGGTCGCGGTGGGGCCATTCGCGGTGTCGGACGAGCTGGCGCACCGGGGTCCCGCGCCGGACGGCCAGCAGGAAGGCCTCGGCCCTGGCGTGGTCGTAGCCCTGGGCCTGGAGGGCGTGGCCGCGGCGCTCGTCCCGGCCCCAGCTTCGGGCATAGGTCAGCTGCCGGGCGAAGTCGGGATCGGCCCTGGCCCAGCGATGGATCGTCTGGCGGCTCGGATAGCCCGGCAGGGCGGCGATGGCGGCCTGGCTCATCCCGCGCTCCATCCGCGCCAGCACCTGGGCCTGCATCTGGGCGCGCGGATAGGCGAAGGGCGGACGGCGCATGGCGGGAGTGTAACGCGGCGTGGGGTTGGGAACAAATAAAGAACGCTTCCCGACTTCAAGCCCAGGTCGCGCCCCCGCCGGGGTCGCTTCGCGAGCGGGCTCGCCATACCCTACGTCAACCTGAATAGAGATCGCGGACGCAAGCGCTTGCGAACACCATCAGCCGGGAGAAAACCGCATGACCGATATTCTCGACCTGGGCGGCCGGGTCGCCCTCGTCACCGGCGCCGGCCAGGGGGTCGGCCGCCAGGTCGCCCTGCAGCTGGCCGACGCCAAGGGCAGCGGCGGAGTGGTGGTCAACGACTACGTCCTGGACCGCGCGGAGGCGGTGGCCGAGGAGATCCGCGCCGCCGGCGGCAAGGCGCTGGCGCTGCAGTGCGACGTCTCGGACCACGCCGCGGTCAAGGCCATGGTGGCCAAGGCCGCCGCCGACCTCGGCGTCATCGGCATCCTGGTCAACAACGCGGGCAATTCGGGCGCCAATCCCTCGCCCGACCGCGGCAAGCCGTTCTGGGAGACCGGGCCCGAGGTCTGGAACAGCTTCATCGGCGTCAACTTCTATGGGGTGATGAACTGCACCGCTGCGGTGATCCCGGGGATGCTGGAGCGCCAGGCGCCGGGGCGGATCATCACGGTGATCTCCGACGCCGGCCGCTGGGGCGACGCGGGGCTGGAGATCTATGCCGGCGCCAAGGCCGGGGCCGCGGGCTTCATGCGCTCGGTGGCCCGTTCGCTGGGCCGCAACCAGATCACCGCCAACTCGGTGGCCATCGCGCTCACCGCCACGCCGACGGTCGAGGCCACGCTCAACGGCGACCCCGAGCGGCTGAAGCGGACGCTGGAGAAGTACATCATCCGCCGCCCCGGCCGTCCCGACGACATCGCCAACATGGTGCAGTTCCTGGCGTCGGACGCCTCGCCCTGGATCACCGGCCAGGTCTATCCCGTGAACGGCGGCTTCTCGTTCGCCCTGTGAGGGCGCGGCGGCGGGCCCGGCCGTAGAGGGTCAGGCCCGCGCCGCCGCGGCTTCCTTGAATTCGATCGATCCGTCGTCCATGAGGCTTCTGGACGGGGGCCTATCCCAACCCTGTCCGGCAGGGGCGATAAGTTGACGCCAGCGTCATTTTTGGTCATCGAGGGCATATGAGCGATCCGGCGGCACATGTGGTGATCCTGGGGGCGGGGCATGCGGGGGGCACGGCCGCGGCGCTGTTGCGGCAGTACGGCCATACCGGGCCGATCACCCTGGTGGGCGAGGAGCCGATCCCGCCCTACCAGCGGCCGCCGCTCTCCAAGGCCTGGCTGAAGGGCGAGGCGGACGCCGACTCGCTGGCGCTGAAGCCGCTGGAATTCTACGCCGAGCACGACATCGACTTCCGGGCCTCCACCCGGGCCACCGCGCTGAACCGCGGGGCGAAGACGGTGAGCCTCTCCGACGGGACTGAGGTCGCCTACGACGTCCTGATCATCGCCACGGGCGCGCGGGCCATCGCCCTGCCGATCGCGGGCGCGGAGCTGGAGGGCGTGATGTTCCTGCGCACGGCGGCGGATGCGGAGCAGCTGAAAGCCACCGTGGGGCCGGGCAAGAAGCTGGCGGTGGTGGGCGGCGGCTATATCGGACTGGAGGTCGCCGCGTCCGGCCGCGCCCTGGGGGCGGAGGTCGTCGTGCTCGAACGCGAGACGCGGCTGCTGGCCCGGGTCGCCTGCGAGGCCCTCTCAGACTTCTTCCTGGCCTGCCACGAGCAGCACGGGGTCAGTTTCGAACTGGGCGCCAGCGCCGTGGCCTTCGAGGGCCAGGGGGGGCATGTCGCCGGGGTGACGCTGGCCGACGGCCGCACCGTGGCCTGCGACGCCGTGGTGGTGGGCGTGGGCGCGCACCCCAACGACGAGATCGCCCGCGACGCCGGGCTGGAAACCGCGCGCGGCGTCGTCGTCGACCTGGAGGCGCGGACCTCCGATCCCGCCATCTTCGCGATCGGCGACGTGGCCCACCGGCCGATGCCGATCTACGACCGCATGTTCCGCATGGAGAGCGTGCCCAACGCGCTGGAGCAGGCCAAGCAGGCCGCCGCCGCCATCACCGGCCGCGCGGCCCCCGCGGGCGAGGCGCCCTGGCAGTGGTCGGACCAGTACGACGTCAAGCTGCAGATCGCCGGCTACGCCTTCGACGTGGACGAGATCGTGGTCCGCGGCGACCCGGCGTCGGGCAAGTTCGCGGTCTTCCATCTGAAGGGCGACCTGGTCCAGTCCGTCGAGGCGATCAATTCACCACCGGAGTTTATGATGGGCAGACAGCTTATCCTGGGCCGCAAGCCGATCTCGAAGCAGAGGCTTGCGGACCCGTCCGTTTCCATGAAAGAGGTCGCCGCCTAGGGTTCCGGGGCGGCGTGAAGGGTAAGATGGCCAAGATCACCTACATCGAGAATGACGGCGCGGAGCACGTGATCGACGTGAAGCCGGGCCTGAGCGTCATGGAGGGTGCGGTGAAGAACAACGTGCCCGGCATCGACGCCGACTGCGGCGGCGCCTGCGCCTGCGCCACCTGCCATGTCTATGTCGATGAAGCCTGGCGCGACAAGACCGGCGCCCCCTCGGCCATGGAGGAGTCCATGCTCGACTTCGCCGAGAACGTGGAGCCCTCGAGCCGGCTGTCGTGCCAGATCAAGGTGACCGACGCCCTGGACGGGCTGGTGGTGCGTCTGCCCGAGAGCCAGCACTAGAAATCATCCCTCCTCTTCAGGGGAGGGACAGGCCGCGAAGCGGCCAGGGTGGGGGACCCACGTTCAAGTGCAGAACGTCGAGGTTGGTCCGCAAGAGGGGCGTTCAAATCCTGCGCGCCGAACTTGATCCCGTCACCTCCACCCGTCCGAGGCTTCGCCTCGTCCACCCTCCCCTGAAGAGGAGGGATGCTCTCTTGTCGACGGCTGGGCGTGGAGCGCGAGCCTGATCGCGTCCATGACACTGCCGATATCGGTGCGGACGGTGGAATTCCAAAAGCGCAGAACCTTGTAGCCCGCGCGGGTGAGCACGGCGTCGCGCACTCGGTCGTGTTCGGCCTGGACGGGGTCGTTGTGCTGGCCGCCGTCCAGTTCCACGACCAGCCGGCGGTCGATGCAGACGAAGTCGAGATAGTAACCGTGGAACGGGCGTTGGCGGCGGAAATGGAAGCCCTGGGCGTGCAGGCGCTTGAGCCGCGCCCAGAGCCAGGCTTCGGGTTCGGTGAGAGCGTTGCGGAGGCCGCGCGCCCGGACTGTGGACTCCGTGACCATTCCGTCGGTCCTTCAGAAACATCTGTTCGGCTGGCTTTGAGCTTGGTCCAGACACCCCCACCCTGGCCGCTGCGCGGCCTGTCCCTCCCCTGAAGAGGAGGGATGGGAGTTCGTCATTTGTTCCATATCCCGACCTGCGCTGCAATCCCACCAGGCGACATCCGCCATTCGCCCATCCCCGCGCTTGACCCCGCAGCCTGGGTCGCGCACCACGCTGAGCCATGAGCGAGCTTCCCCTTCTCGACGGGCCGATGAGCCTTCCGGCCAGCGGCGCGGCCAGGTCGATGGTGATCTTCCTGCACGGCTACGGCTCCAACGGGGCCGACCTGATGGGGCTGGTCCCGCCCTGGCGCGGCGCGCTGCCGGACACGGTGTTCCTGGCGCCCAACGCCCCGACGCGCTGTCCCGACGCGCCGGGCGGCTATCAGTGGTGGGGGTTCGCCGACCCCAGCCCGCAAGGCCGCGCGGCCAAGGTCCGCCAGCCCGCCCCGGCGCTCGACGCCTTTATCGACGCGCAGCTCGCCCACTACGGCCTGGCTGCGGAACAGCTGGCGTTGGTGGGCTTCAGCCAGGGCACGATGCTGGCGCTGCACGCAGGCCCGCGCCGGGCGCGGACGCTGGCGGGCATCGTCGGCTATTCGGGGATGCTCACCGACCCCGACGAGCTCGCCGCCGAGGTGCGCACCCGGCCGCCGGTGCTGCTGGTCCATGGCGCCGCCGACCCCATGATCCCGGTTTCCGCGCTGCACCAGGCCGAGGCGGGCCTGGCGGCGCTGGGGTTCGAGGTGGCGACCCACGTCTCGCCGGGCCTCGGCCACAGCATCGACGAGGCCGGCCTGCGGCTGGGCGGCGCGTTCCTGGCCCGCCGGCTCGGCTGAGCAGGCCCCATTGTGAACACGCTCGCCGGCTTTTCCTCGCCCCGATGAGATCGCCGATCCGGACGCTCCTCCTGGCGGGCCTCGCGCTGGCGTGCGCCGCGGCCGACGCCCTGGCCGACGACTATTCGCGGCCGGCCAAGCAGGTGATCGCGCGCGCCCGGGCGGCCTCGGGCGGGACCGGCTGGGGGATGCTGCGCGGCTGGCACGAGGCGGGCCTCGAGGGCGGGGTGCGCTACGAGAGCTGGACCGACCTGCTGCGCTACGGCCTGCGGGTCGAGACCCACGCGCCGGGCGGCGTGCGGGTGCTGGGCTTCAACGGCGCCGGGGCCTGGCGGATCCTGCCCACCGGGACCGTGGCCGCCGACCCGCTGATCCTCACCGAGGCGCGGACCGCCGCCTTCTTCCGCGCCGGCGCCTGGATGTTTCCCGGCCGCTTCGACGCCAAGGGCGACTATGTGGGCGTGCGGCAGAGCCGGGGCCGGGCGTTCGAGGTGATCGCGGTGCGGCCCTGGGGCGGGGCGCCGCGCGAGCTGTGGTTCGACCGGCGCACGCACCTGCTGGCCCGGATGGTGGAGCGCAGCGGCGGGGCGGCGGTGACCACCGAGGTCTCCGACTACCGCAAGGTGGGGCCGGTGCTGGTCCCCTTCCGGTTCACCGTGCAGGGCGCGGGCGGGGCGGGCGTGGAGCGGCGGGTGGAGAGCCTGGACTTCGCCCCGCCCGACCGGGCGATGTTCAGCCTGCCGCGGCCCTAGAGCGCTATCCCTCCTCTTCAGGGGAGGGTGGCGAGGCGGAGCCGAGACGGGTGGGGGTGTCTGGATCGAACTCGGTCGTCGGCGCTTGAACGTGAGTCCCCCACCCTGGCCGTCTTCGACGGCCTGTCCCTCCCCTGAAGAGGAGGGATGATCAGAGCCGCAGTTCCGGCTGGGCGGCCTGGGGGTGGGCGTCTTCGGGGAGGTGGCAGGTGAAGGTGGCGCCGGCGCCAGGCTCGCTTTCGAGCGCCACCCAGCCGCCGTGCAGCTCGGTGAGCGCCTTGACCAGGGCGAGGCCCAGGCCCGGGCCGCCGCGCTCGCGGCCGATGAAGCGGTCGAAGATGTGCGCCTGGACGTGGAACGGAATGCCGCGCCCGGTATCCGAGACCTGCAGCTGGATCTCGCCCAGCGCCTTCCTGGCCGCGATGGTGACCACGCCGCCGGCGGGGGTCTGGCCCAGGGCATTCTCCACGAGATGCACCAGGATCTGGCTCAGCCGGCGCGCGTCGCCGCGGATCAGGCCGAGGTCGACGGGATGCTCGACCACCAGCTTGACGTTGGCGGCCTCGGCGTGGGCGGCCCAGCGCTCGGCGGCGCCGTCCAGCAGGTCGCCCACGCGGACGTCCTCGAGGTCGAGCGCCATCTCGTCGGCGTCGATCTGGGCCATGTCGAGCACGTCGTCGATGGAGCGCGCCAGCTGGGTGGCCGCCGATTTCACCGCCTGGGCGTGGCCGCGCAGCCGTTCGGGCAGGGCGTCGCCGGAACGCTCCAGGAGCTCGGAATAGCCGATGATGGTGGTGAGCGGGGTGCGCAGCTCATAGGAGACGTTGCCGACGAAATCGCGCTTCAGCCGCTCGGCGTCGGCCAGCGCCGTCTCGCGGGCGGCGAGCGCGCTTTCCAGCTTGCGGGTGTCGGTGACGTCGGTGAAGGCGATCAAGGTGGCGCCATCGGGAAGCGGTCGGGATTGATAGACCACGATGCGGCCGTCGGAGGTGCGGACCTCGCCGGTGGTGGGGGCGCGGGCCACGGGGTCGGGGTCGGCGACGCGGCCCTTCATGTCGGTCCAGAAGTTGCGGTCGTGCAGCTTGGGAATGCAGAGCTCGGTGACGCCCTCGAAATCGCCGGCGGCCTCGAGCTGCACGGGGGTGATGTTCCAGAACCGGGCGAAGGCCTCGTTGTGCAGGCGCAGCCGCCCGTCGGAGCCGAAGACGGTGACGGCGTCGGAGAGCTTGTCGAGCGTCGCCTGCTGCACCTGGATCAGGGCGTTGTACTGGGTGGTGAGGTTGAGCTCGTCGGTGATGTCGCTGAACAGCAGCAGCAGGCCGCCCATGGGGTGCGGCTGGCGGACGACCTTGAGCGTGCGGCCGGCGGGCAGGCTCCACATCTCGTCGGGGCCGGCGGCCAGCTGCTCATAGCGGTTGAGCTCGGCGGCCTTCCACTTGGCGTAGTCGACGGTCTCCGGCAGGCGGCGGCGCTGGCGCAGGCGGTCCAGCACCTCGGAGTGGCTGGGCTGCTCGGCGAGCCAGGCCGGCTCCAGGCCCCAGAGCTCGGCGAAGGCGGTGTTGTGGAAAATGAGCTTCTTGCCCTGGCTGAACACCGCCACCGCGTCGGCGATGTGGTTCAGGGTCTCGTCGTGCGCCTCGACATTGCGCTTGAGGACCTCGCGCAGCTCCTCCAGCTCGGTGACGTCCTCGGTCCAGACGCCGACCCCGCCGCCCTCGAGGGGCTGGGCGGCCACATGGAAGGCGCGGCGCTTGCCGGCGACGGTGGCCCACTGCACGGCGGCGCGCAGCTGGCCGAGGTTGGCGGCCTCGCTGGCCAGCACATCGGCGCCCCTGTCGAAGTGGACCCCGCGGATCGAGGCGTCGTCGAGGCTGGCGGCGTCCACCGCCCTCAGCCAGGCGGCGTTGACCCAGACCGGCGAGCCGTCGGCGGCGGCGATCCAGGCGGGGCTCGCGCGCGCGTTGAGGAAGGCGGCGAACCGCGGCGCGGTGGGCAGGCCGGAATCGTCGCCGGCCGCGGTCGACAGGCGCAGCCAGGCCAGCGCGCCGGACGCGCGGCCCTCCACCGCCACCAGCCCGCCGTCACCCTTGACCTCGAAGGCGCAGGCCTCGCCGCGCTCGAACAGCGCCCGCAGCCGGCGCGCATGGTCGGGGTCGGCGCGCATCAGGGCGTTGACCAGGCTCTGCGGGTCGGGCTCGGCCAGGCCCAGGGCCGCGGCGCAGACCGCCAGGCTCTCCTCGCCGGAGGCCAGCAGCGCCTTGCCGTCCTCCACCGCTAGCAGGGCGGAATCGAAGGCCTCGGCGGAGGCCTGGGCGGTCTCGGCGCGGGCCTCGACGCCGGTGAGGCGCCGGGTCAGCTCGTCGATGCAGGCCTGGGCCTGGCGGCGCTGGGCCAGCGCCCACAGCACCGCGCAGATCGCGAGCGAGATCGCGCCCGCCGCCGCCGCAAGGATCAGTTGGTGAGCGCTCATCCCGCCTTGGGCCTCGCTCCGGGCGAATCATCTTTCCGCAGACTAGAGCGCTATTCGCTCCGATAGAATCGGCCCGCCGCACCCGCGCCGCGTTTCACCTGCTACTGTTGTTGGCGCATGATCAACCAGATGACCGCGATCTCTTATCCCGTGGCGGGCAATGCGGAGCAGGCGCTGTCGCGTCCGCGGGGCCGCGCGGTGCGCGAGCGCGAAGCGCTGGGCGTCGCCGGCGAGACGGTGGTGTTCACCACCGACGCCGTGGGCCCGGCCTTCGCCACGAGGGAGGCCGCGGAGGCCGCCTATGCCGCCCAGCTCGCCGAGAACTACAGCCGGCTGGCCGAGCAGGTGGTGGCGGCCCCCGGCCAGCGGCTCGGGCCCGTGGAGCCCACCTTCGAGGACGGCCGGCGCTGGCCGAAGCCGGCGGCCGCGCCGCCGCGCACGGCGTGGCGGCTGATGGTCTCCTACTGGCGGGTGGCCACGCCCGGGCGGCCGATCGAGGCGCCGCAGGCCCGCCAGGCTCGGCGCGCGAAGCGGGCCCTGGACCCGGAGACCCTGCGCGACATCGCCCGCCAGCCGCTCAGGCCCGTGGAGCCGCAGCAGCCGCTGGATATCGGCCTGTTCGAGATCCGCCCGCCCGACGCGCCGCACATCGTCATGCCGGATGAGTGAGGTCCCGGTGGTGGGCAAGGCGCCGTCGCTGGACGACCTGGCGGCGCTGGCCGACGCGGCCTTCCAGGCCCTGCCCGCGGCCTTCCGCAAGCTGGCCGGCGAGGTGGTCTTCCGGGTCGACGATTTCCCGAGCGACGAGGTGCTGGACGAGCTCGGCATCGAGGACCCGTTCGGGCTGACGGGCCTCTACCAGGGCGTCCACATCGGCCATCGCTCGGACTTCGGTCCCGCGCCGCAGCCCTCGATGATCTTCCTCTACCGCCGCCCCATCCTCGACGAATGGGCCGAGCGCGGCGAGGTGACCCTGGAGGAGCTGGTCGCCCACGTCCTGGTCCACGAGATCGGCCACCACTTCGGGCTCTCCGACGCCGACATCGACGCCATCGAGGCCAGCGCGGGGTAGCTCTCCTCTCCCCCGACGCGAAGCGCGAGCGGGAGAGGGCAGGGAGAGGGCCGGCTGGGTCCCATCAATCTCTCCCGATGGTGGCGCGAGGGCCCGCGCTGAGGGTTCTGGCTGAACGCTCGGCGGCCGCTTCATCTCCCCCGCCGCCCTCTCCCGACCTCTCCCTCTCGCTGCGCGGGGGAGAGGAGATGATCGTCAGCAACTTAACCCATTTTGGGCTTCAACTTCGGAATAGCGTCGGTGTGTTCCGTGAAATCAAGCTTGGCTGTCAAAATTTCGTAACAAACAAAGCTATACTGTAAGCATACGCAGACCCATGTTTGCCGAAATGCATCTTTAGAGGGCGTCTATTGCTTCATATGGCGTCGTTTTTCGCGGTTTGTGGGGCTTGGATGCTTTTCGATTCTCCTGTAGGTAGAATTCTGGTTACGGAGGTTTGGGCTTCGATAAGGGTGCGGCTGGAGTTGGGGTTCATCACTTTTCTTGCGCAAAAAGGACGGACGAAGATGCAGGCTGTGAAAAGGCTACTTGCCGCGACAACCGCCGCCGCGGTCCTGGCGGCCGCGGGCGCCGCCGGTGCGGCGGTGTTCCTCAACCAATCGCCGACCGGACCGAGCGGATCGATCTCCTGGTCGTTCGGCGACGACGGCGACATCGCCGCCGGCGCGTTCGACGAGACCTTCAACTTCGCCATTCCGACGGCCGGGGTCTGGTCGGGCACGCTGAGCACCTCGCACACCAGTGCGGAAAACGACCTGCAGTTCGCGCCGGCGGCGACGATCAACGGCCTCGATTTCTCGACCTTCACAACCCACTTCCAATCCTTCGAGATGCTTCCGGCCGCGGCCGGCGGCGCCACGATCGTGGTGCATGGCGTCAGCCCCGGCCCGGCCGGCAGCTATGTGGGCAGCCTGACCTTCACCCCGACGCTGGTGCCGGAGCCGGCCGCCTGGGCGCTGATGATCCTGGGCTTCGCGGGCGCCGGCGTGGCGCTACGCCAGCGGCGGCAGGTCCTGGCCCTGGCGGTCTGAACCTTGCACCCGAGGCCGGGCCGGTCCCGGCCTTGAGGTGACCTGAGCCTTATCGAGGTCGGCCGGGGGTGGGGTGCGCGGGTTCGATTAGTCCTCTGCCCGCGCGCCCCAACCGCGCCGCTCTCCTCTCCCCAGACGCGAAGCGCGGGGGGAGAGGGAAGGTGAGGGGCGGCTCGTGAAGAGCGGCTTCCGCCGTTGGTTCAGCGAGCACCCTCGAAGTCGCCGCCGCACGCATCCAGGATCGCGAAGCAGACATCGTCGCAGCCGGTCATGACGGCGGAGTTCCAGAACCTGATCACGCGCAGGCCCTGCCGTTCGAGACAGGCCGTCCGCCGGGCGTCATAGTCGAGTTGTTCGGCGTGCTGCGAGCCGTCGAGCTCCACGACGAGGCCGGCGTCGCAAGGCTCTCGCACGGAGGGTTGGCGTCCTGTCCTTGAGGGTGCGGATCTTCCCCATGGCCTGGCTTAGGACGGGCTCAGCGGCGCCGCCACAGGATGATGGCTGGACCCGCGGGAGAGACTGCCAGGTCCTAGCCGCCCCTCACCCTGCCCTCTCCCCAAGCTCTGCTTGGGGAGAGGAGGAGCTAAAGGTGACGCCTCCGTCACTTTTGTTGACTGATCGATGTTTAGATGAGAGGGTCCGGCCAGGAACAGGAGACCGGGCCGCAGCGTCCGGCGCTTTAGGGATTGAAGCCATGGCCGCCGACGGCAACATCACCAAGGACATCATCTACGACGCCGTGGCGCCCGACGACTTCGAGTCGATGCTGGACCTGGACCGCTACAACGCCCGCTCGACGGCGTTCGACAAGATCATCTCGGCGACCCACGACCACTTCTGGGATCCGCTCGACAAGAAATACATCGACTTCGACGCGCCCTTCGACATGGAAGCGAACATGATCCTGCCGGAGACCATGGTGGGGGCGCTGAAGACCAATTACGTCAATTCGATCCTGACCGACCCGAAGGACCGGGTGCGGTTCGCCAACGCCCAGGCGCTGCGGACCTTCTCCTCGATCCTGCACGGCGAGCAGGGCGCGCTGAACCTGTCGGCCTCGCTCTGCCACGTGCTGAAGGACCAGGGCGCGCAGGAATACGCCGCCAACCAGACCCGCGAAGAGGCCCGCCACGTCACCGCCTTCGCCAAATACATCAAGGCGCGCTGGGGCCGGCCGGTGGAATGCGGCCCGATCCTCAAGGACCTGCTGGTCGAGATCATCGCCGCGCCGGAGGTCTACAAGAAGATCATCGGCATGCAGATGCTGGTGGAGGGCCTGGCCATGGGCGCCTTCGCCACGGTGTTCAACCAGACCAACGACCCGCTGGCCAGGCAGCTGACCCAGCTGGTGATGACCGACGAGGCCTTCCACCACAAGTTCGGGAAGATCTGGGCCGACCGCACGATCCCGCACCTGTCGGAGGCCGAGCACGAGGTCATCGAGATGTGGGCGGCCCACTGTTTCCAGACGCTGCTGTTCAACCTGGTGGCCCCGACCCAGAACGTCGGCCTCTACGAGGAGTTCGGGCTGGACCCGAACAGGGTCATCGCCGAGATGGCCGAGATGGTGAACGACGAGACCCGCCGCGAGGAAATGAAGGAGCAGACCAACATCTTCCGGGTGCTGGTGAAGACCCTGGTCAACGCCGGCATCATCACCGACCGCACCAAGGCCTTCTACGCCACCTACGTCGACATCGACGAGCTGAAGGGCGAGGGCGACAAGATGGTCGGCGACGACATCGCCGAGGCGGGCATCAAGTACCTCCAGGAGATCAACTTCGCCGACCGCGCGCGCCTGGTAAGCCTGGCGGCGGAGTAGCTTCGCGGGCGCGCTTCCCTCGCCGCCTACGGCGGAGGCGACACTTCTGAGACGATCCTGTTCAGGGCCTGGTCATCCGGCGCATGCGTCTTTGTAACGCGCGCGCCCAAGTCGCCTTCATTTCGTCGTCCTCAGCCTCTATTGCACTGCACCATGATCCAGCGACTCGTCATCGCCGCGTTCGCGGCCGCCGCCCTGATGGCTCCCGCCGCCGCCTGCGCCGCGCCGCAGACGGTGGCCCATATCGAGCTCAGCCAGATGATGGGGCGCTGGTACGAGATCGCGCGCCTGCCCAATTCGATCCAGAAGGGCTGCCAGGCCGGCGCCTCGGACTGGACCCGCTCGGCGGACGGCTTTGCGGTGGTGCAGAGCTGCCACAAGGGCGCGCCGGACGGGCCGATCTCGCTGTGGAAGGCCAAGGCCCGCGTCGCCGACCCGGCCACCAACGCCAAGTTCAGGATGACCTTCTTCGGCGGGCTGGTCAGCCAGGAGTACTGGGTGCTGGACCGGCGCGACGCCGAGGGCTGGCTGATCCTGGCCACCCACGACGGCAAGTACCTGTGGCTGATGTCGCAGCGCCCGACCCTGCCGGCCGGCGTGCGCACCCAGGTGGTGAGCCGCATCCGTCAGCTGGGCTTCGACCCCGGCCGCCTGGAATGGCCGGCGCCCGCGCACGGCTGATTCCCGGGCTTGCGCTGGGAACGTAGCCGGAACAGATTATGCGGATGGACGTGCAGGTTTCCGTCGTCACCGTCTCGCGCCCCGAGACCACCGCCAGCGTCACCCGCGGGGCGGCGCGGTTGCTGGTCGCCCTGGGCTATGCGCCGCTGACCGAGGTGACCCTGCCGAACGGGCGGCGGGCGGACCTGATGGCGCTGGGGCGCAAGGGCGAGATCTTCATCGTCGAGGTGAAGTCGAGCCTGGAAGATTTCCGCTGCGACCAGAAATGGCATGAGTACCAGCCCTATTGCGACGCGTTCGCGTTCGCCGTGGCGCCGGAGTTTCCCCGCGAGATCCTGCCGCAGGAGCCGGGGCTGATCGTGGCCGACGGCTTCGGCGGGGCGGTGCTGCGCGAGGCCGTGGCCGCGCCCCTGGCCGGCGCGCGGCGCAAGGGGCTGACCCTGGCGTTCGGCCGCCTGGCGGCCTTGCGCGCCGCAGGCGTGCAGGCGGCGGTGCTGGAGTAGGGGTTGGGCGGCTGGACCTACATCATGGCCAGCGGGCCCTACGGGACGCTCTACGTTGGCGTCACCAACGACATCTCCCGACGCGTTTTCGAACACCGAGAGGGCGTCGGGAGCGCTTTCGTGGCGAAGTATGCCGTGCGCCGGCTCGTGTATCGCGAGTCGTTCGAGGATATCGGCCACGCGATCCGGCGCGAGAAGCGATTGAAGAAATGGCCACGAGCCTGGAAGATCAGGCTGATTGAAGAGCAGAACCCGACTTGGGAAGATCTCTACGAGACGATCCTCAATTGGGGTCCGCTGTAAAAATCTTCGTCATCCTCCGGTCAGCTGAAAGCTGATCCGGGGCGACTGTGTTGGGTCAAGGCTTTTGCCAGGGGTGTTCGGACTTGATGATGCCGTTCGCGGCGACGACGATTTTCCTGGCGATGGCGATGAG